>Ga0155144_102_pt1 | contig 13744 bp, 6 predicted proteins | sample RifCSPhighO2_01_FD_106112 | JGI IMG/M metagenome (GOLD analysis project Ga0155144, IMG submission 106112) | Parcubacteria group bacterium RIFCSPHIGHO2_01_FULL_56_18 | reverse complement strand
TGACAGCGGTGCAGGCACCGACTTGAAGCACTGGCTGTTCTCTTCGCAGGGAGGAAATCTGTATGTTGGTACGACGACTGACAGCTATGCGACGACGACACCTTCAGCGTTCACGATCACGAATAGCGGCAGTATTCAAATCGGAACGACGACATCGATCATTGGCGGTAGTAATCTATCAAGACTCGTTTTACAAGCAGACAATGCCAGTACAACAAGTCTTTTCTCAGCTCTTCGTATAACTGGCAGTCAGACAGCAGCGTCTACTGCATACTACGGATTCAATGCCGACCCCGCATATACGGGCGCCTTTAACACAACACTCGGTATCTTAGGAGGAGGGGTAAGCTCGCCTAACGTAAAAAGTGGAGTTGTCTCGACGTTATTTGGCGTTTGGACCAACCCGACTGTCTCTGCGGGAGCGACCAGTACGCTTACTATCGGCGTATATGCCACACCTCAGAATGCAGGTACTACCACGAGCATGTACGGAGTATATTCTGGGCCAAGCCAGACAGGCGGTAGTACCTCGGTCACGGACATATACGGCTTTTACAACAGGGCTGTGGTTGTTTCTTCTACCGTCGCCAACAATTATGGTCTCTACCTTGATGCTCCGATTCTTGTCGGCAGCATCACCAACAACTACGGTATCTATCAAAATGATCTGACAGCGACTAACTACTTCAAAGGCAAGATCGGCATCGGCACGACCTCTCCCACCGCCAACCTCACCATAGGCGTCCATAACGGAAGCATCGCTCCGCTCTTTATGGTTGCGTCATCTTCAACAAATCTTGCGACGTCGACTTTCTTCGTAATAAACAGTAACGGCAACGTCGGCCTCGGCACCACTTCACCATTCGCGAAACTCTCCATTCACACCAACAATGGTGATACGACAACGACACTCTTCGCCATCGCGTCATCGACTGCATCCGCGACAACGACGCTCTTCTCGATCGACAACACGGGCATCATCAGCTCTAACGGAGGAGCCACCTCCACCTTCGCTGCGGGTATCCAATCGACCGCGCTCAACATCACTTCAACGAGTGCATCCTCGACCTTCGCCAACGGAATCCAGCTCGGCGCAGGCTGTTTCCGCGGCGCGGACGGCACCTGTGTCGTGAATCCGAATCTCTCGACCTATGTCGCAGGCTCAGGAAGCGGTAGCGCGAACAGGGTCGCCTATTGGTCGAGCGCCTCAGCGATCACCTCAGATGCCGATCTCACGTTCGACGGGACAACGCTTACTGCCATCGACCTCGCGGTGCAAGCAAGCAATCCGGTCTTCCGCCTCACCGATTCCGACACCGGCGCCGACTTCCGCATCGACACCAACAACGCCGAAGGAGGCGCGACCATCCATGCCGACATCGGCGCAGAAGCCGCGAACTCGTACCTCGCATTCGCGGTCGACAACAGCGAGAAGGTGCGCCTTACTGCAGACGGTAACTTCGGCGTCGGGACGACCACTCCGAGCAATTTGCTCACTTTGTACAGCTCAACAGCGTCTGTGCAAGGGTTTTCGGGCGGTGCGACCAAAGGGGTATGGTCAATGGGGTACGATGTTACGAACAATCGGTTCGCCATCGCATCTTCTTCTTCAATCACGTCGAATGTCAGAATGGTCATTGATAATCTAGGCAACCTCGGGATCGGCACTGTCTCACCCGCTACTCAGCTCCACGTCAGTACAGCATCGGCGAACGCCATCGCCAACATGGCCATCTTCGGAAATGCAGGAGCTGGCTTGGGTGCCGGGGCGCGCATCTACCTCTCGGGAAACAGCAATACCGCCCGTGCGGCTTACCTGGAAGGAGCCGTCTTAAACGGCAGTACAAATGCACATTATCTTTCATTCGGGACGAGCGCCGGGGGTTCTCTTCCTAGCGAACACATGCGCATCACTGATACCGGCAACGTTGGCATCGGCACCACCTCACCATTCGCCAAGCTCTCCGTCGTCGGAGAAGTAGTTGCTCGCAACTTTACCGCCACCTCTTCCAATGCGACCTCAACCTTCACTAACTTTGTCGTAACAGGGAACGCCTCCACCACCAACCTCACCGTCTCCGGACTCGGTGCCGCAAGCTGCGATGTGAAGTCTACGAATGGAGTGCTTTCGTGCGGCTCTGATGCGACAGGAAGTGGTTCAGCATTCCCTTTCACTCCGACAGACAACTTCGGTCTCCTCACGTCTGCGACATCGTCGACACTCCTTCTCACCAACGGACTCCACGCATCTTCAACAGTTCGCTTTGGCAATGCTGCTGTCGGAGGGCAGTTCTTCTTCGATGGTGCCATCGGCAACCTCGGATTGGGAACGACGTCTCCCTTCGCTACTCTCCAGATCGCAACAACAACGGGCAAGAACCTTGTGCTTTCTGATTCCGGCGCAGGAGCGAACTTGAAGCATTGGCTGTTCTCGTCATGGGGAGGCAATCTCTACATCGGCACGACGACGGATGCGTACGCGACCAGTTCGCCTTCTGCGTTCACGATCTCCAACGCGGGCAACGTCGGCATTGGCACTACCACCCCATGGGCGCTTCTTTCCGTGAACCCGAACGCACTTGCTGCAGGCACGCCTGCCTTCGCCATCGGCTCGTCAACAGCAACCCTTTTTTCAGTGACGCGCAGCGGCATCGGCAGCATTTTCAATTTCGGCATGAATTCCACTTCGACGGTGCCGAACAACCAATCGTACGCATGGACCATCGCGACCTCATCCACCGCCAATCCGCTCTTCCGGATCGATTCGACGACTGGCTCGGAAGGCGTCTCGTTCGGTGTTGCGGGCTCGGACGTCGTCATCGGCGACGTCGGCGCGCCATCGAACCTCATCTTCGAGGAGAACTCGACTATCAAGGGCCAAGGCTCCGGCAAGACGATCACGATCGGTGCGAACAGCGACATCATAAACTTCGGTGTGAACGTGGGCATCGGGACGACGACGCCGAACCAGAAACTTTCCATCTTCGCGAGCGGTGCCGATGCGGCGATCGAGTTCTCCACCGTCTCGGGTGCGAATGAGAAATGGACCATAGGTATCGACGATTCGGACGGCGCCCAATTCAAGATCGCTTCGTCCTCGGCACTTGGCACCAGCGATCGATTCGTCATCACCGGCAGCGGCGGCATCATTATGCCGAGCCTCACCCAGAGCAACCCGGCCGCGACAACTTTTAGTGGCGTCTGTTGGGATGAGTCGACCTTCGAACTTATCGTGGACAGTAACGATACCTGTACTTCGTCATCAGCCGCCCTCAAGCACGATATCCAGAGCCTTGAGGTCGATAGTCTTGCGCTCCTGAGGCAATTGCGGCCCGTGTCATTCGTCTACAACAATCATGGCCCGGCAGGTCTCGTACAATGGGGATTCATTGCAGAGGAGACGGCGGCAGTCGATAGTCATCTTGCAGAATACGACGATACCGGTTTGATACCGGTTGACATCCGTGACCGTGCGCTTATTTCGGCAGCTATCAGAGCGATCCAACAACTTGATCTGAAAGTCCAACCCCTTTCGGCGACGACCTCTCCGGGCATGCTGGTGACAGCGACGACGACACCGTATGAACAGTACGTCACAACGACGCCGTGGATTGCCTCCTTCGCCGCTTCGTCGGATTCGCTGCGCGATGCGATCTCTTCGCTCGGCGATCTTGTCATCAGTACATTCAATACGGGTCTCTATGCTGTTGCTGGAATCTTCGACCAAGTGTTCACGAAGACCTTGTTTGCCGAGAACGTCTATGCCGACACGGTAACCACGAAGAAGCTCTGCCTCGAAGATGTATGTGTGACGAAAGCGGAGTTGCAGATGCTTCTTGAACAAGCCGGACAGGGAAGCGCTCCGTCTGCTCCTCCTCCCGCTCCAGAACCGACACCAGAACCGGAACCAGAGCCTGCGCCAGAAGAGGCTCCGCAAGAAGAAGAGCCCACACCGGAGCCGACACCAGAGCCGCCGCCGGAGCCCACACCTGAACCGCAACCCGAACCGCCTCCCACAGAAGAGGCTCCGCAGCCATGATCTTCAAACATTTACGATACGATTTGTTTCTAGGGTCATTGAGCGTGATCGTTCTTTGCATCCTTATGCCGACAAGCGCCTCGGCGATCAGCACGGATGAATCGCAATACGCTTTGGGCGAAACCGTTCATATTACCTGCGCGACCATCGGGCATATCTTCCAGCTCTATGATCTGACCAACAGCGTCAGTGTAGGAGGGTACCCGTGCGAAGAAACACCGAACGAATTCATTTTCGATAACGTGGGCAGTTACGCCGTGCTCGAACTAGCTCTGAACACTAATTGTGACGAAAAAACCTACGGGGAATGTAAAGCTCTGGACACCTATTTCGGAGAAGCGACGTTTGCGTACGCTATCGCGGTGAGCTCGGATCAATCGCAATATACATCCAGCGAAGCTATCGTTATCACATGCGATAGCGATACGTATGTGCTCCAACTATATGACATTACGGGAGGTGCTGACGCAAGCGCTCCGAATCTCGGCGTCACGCCCTGTGAAAGTCCCTCGACCACGCTTTCATTTGATGCGGTGGGTGGTCACACCTATGCTGCACTAGAATTGCAGGGTGACTGGGACTGCGAGGGTATGGATTATAATTCCTGCAAGAGCCAGTTTTTCTTCATCGCAGAAGTGACGTTTATTTTCAATGGTGCCTTGAATGAAGATGAGCTGAGATTGAGATCCTACCCGCCAGAGGTGACCATCCTTTCGCCGAAAGCACAAACGGTCTTTTCCGATGAAGCCCTGATTATCTATGGTGCGACCGATAAGAATGACATCGACCCAACGCAAGAGAGCGCGATGGGACTCGGCAAGAAACCGGTGAGTCTCTTTTACTCCGACGGGATAGGGGAATTGAGCTACGATCTCGTCACCGCCGAGAATAAGAAACTCATCGCCAAAGACCAGCCGGCACAGGGGTCGTATCGTTGGAAAATAACTGATCTTCTGCCGGGCGTCGCGTACCGCTTCATCGTTGATGCTATCGATAACATCGGCGCAATCGGGGAAGCGGTATCCGATTTCTTTTACGTCGATTTCTCCACTCCTGAATTTACGGTTAGCGCGGATCCTCCGGCAACACGCGGCGCTGACGTAATGATTTCTGTCGATTCTTCAGAAGATCTGAGGGATGCTCCCATGGTGAGTGCGGCCCAGGAAGGTCGTGCACCCGCACTTGTCGCCATGAAGGGAGAGGGAAGTCATTATGAGGGAATATACAAAGTCGTTCCGGGATACGATGGTGTCGCGACCATCTTTGTCGAAGGCACCGACTTAGGAGGGAATATTGGCACGACTATCGTAAGCGGCGGCACATTTGCCGTCGGTGTGAATCCTCCTCCGGCACCACAGATCTCGTTCCCACGAAATAACGACGTAACAGCGTCGAGCACCACCTCTCTTTCCGGTACGACACGGCCTAACACCACGATCGTGCTTACAGTGAATGGCGCTGATATCTACACCGCGACCCCTGATACGGAAGGAAACTTCACTATCTCGAATATCAGTCTCAGCAAAGACAAGAACCGCGGTATGAATACCTTGAGTGTTTCAGCGAAAGATATTCTCGGGATCCTGAGTGAAGCAGTGCCGATCAAGATCAAATTCAACGTCCCACCGACGATCTTTTTTGCTTCTCCCGCCGCAGACGCGATTCTCACCGGGTCTGCAACTCTTGCCGCAACCTCGACCGATGAGAACGCCGATTTTCTTCAATTCACCTATCAGATCATTTCCGCAAAGGACTTCGTTTCTACTGAGTCGGCGTCTTCGACACAGAATGAATGGATACGCTTGAGCGAAGTGCCGACAAACCGTCTCGCGTGGGATACGACCGAAGTCGAGGACGGGAAATATATCGTACGCATCATCGTGGATGACGGTCTCGCAAAAGCGTATTCGGACATCCGAAGCTTCACGGTGCGCAACACACTACCGTTCTTCAGATTCGAGAACGGCCGAAAGACCGTCTCCAAAAGTTCGCCCGTGACGATCGTCGGCCGCGCGCTTGCGCCGAATCTCTCGTCGCGCCCCACCATTACGGGAGTCGAATACAGCCTCGATAAAGGGAAGAAATGGACGATAGCGAAAATCACTGGCGCGGGAAGTTCAGAGGCGACATTTTCTGTAGCATTTCCGGAGTTTACAAAAGAGGGGACGTATCCGGTCTTGTGGCGCGTCTCGGACAGTCGGAAGCTTTTCGGAAGGACGACACACCCTATCATCATCGATACGACGCCATCGCGCGCGCCCCTCATATCTTCGCCGCGTGCCGCAGTGGTAGGCGATGCAGCGGATGAGAACGCGATCACGAAAGGAGTCCAGATAACACTCTCCGGCACTGCGGAGCCGCTAAGCACCGTGATTCTCGGCGTGGCGAGTTCATCGCGCACCATGAAAGCGGCGATCGACGGTAGATTCGCGTTCCGCGACGTCTCGCTCGCGCGCGGCCCGAATGCATTCTCACTCAGTGCATCCGATATCGCGGGTAATCTCTCTACGACCACCACTTTGAATCTCATCTACGATAATCCCCCGCAGATCATCTTTCTGGAGCCGAAATCCGCTCGCGGACTCAAAGGCAATGCACGCATTTTGTGGCATATAACTGATTCCGATGGCGATATGATACAGGGTATCGAGCTGAAATTTCGTCGTGGGGCTGGCGCCTTTCAATCACTTCCCATCGATCCAACCGCCACATCGTTCAACTGGGATGTAAGCGGTCTTTCCGAGGCCGCAGACTACGAACTTGTCCTTCAAGCAGGTGACGGGTTTACGACAACGAATGAGACCATTGGCTTCGCGATCGACACGACACCGCCCTCACTTGCTTCTTTTACGCTAGAAGAGAATCTCATCGGGAAATCCGGGGTCCTCGAAGGCCAGGGAGAAGCGCGGGACACGTTATCCGGCATCGAATATGTAGAATATGCGCTCTCGGAAAAAGGAGTGCCACTCTCCGATTCGACAGAGTGGTTCGTCGGGCTCATCACACGCGGCTTCCTGCAGAACACCGCTTCGTATTCCATTAAACAGGAGTCGCAGCTTACCGATGGTATCTATAGTATGTCGGTGCGTGCGGTGGACGGAGCAGGCAACGTTTCCAGTGAACTTTCAGAAGATGTGACGGTGGATACTGTGCCGCCGCGAATCGGAAGTTTCGGCATGGTCGAAGGCGTGTTGCAGATCACGCCTGATAGGGATGGGGCACTGGTGATATATCCCGGAAAAGAGGAATCGTTCAGAGTCTCGCTTGAAGGGGATACGAAAAGCGCGTCGCTTACTATCGGTGAGCACGTGCTTCCGCTCCAACTCGATATTCGCTCCGGACTTTGGCAAACGACCGTGCCCGCACTTGAAGGAGGAAAACCCGTATCCATTTTGATCACCGCGGAAGACGGGCTCGGGAACACGGTCGAGAAAAACCCCCTGGGGGAGATCGGATTCGTGAACCGTGGCACGGTGCGGGATGAAGGGGGCGCAGCAATGAAAGGTATTCCCATTGCCATTTCCACCTTGGATGAGAATTCTCAGGAATACGTGCCGCTCTCTTCTGCGCAAAATATCATGACTGCAGATGACGGCACCTATGAGCTCGCGCTTCCACAGGGCACATACAGACTCACGGCGCGCACGCGCGGGTACGCGGCGGTTGAACACATGCTTACGCTTGAGCGTCCTGCATTCATCGGTGAATCGTTTACACTTGAGAAGTTCAAGGGTATTCGCGGTCTCTTCAATCGTCTCCTCGATTACTGGAACTATTCCTTATGACATCACGGATCATCGGATTTATTGTCCTTTGTGCAGCGATTGTGGCAATATTTTTCGCACTCCAATACAGCGGTGCGCGTCTTGTTACCGACATCGCGGGAAGCGGCGGAGAGGATGCGCAGTCACAAGGCTCCGATCTTGTCGGCAAAACGGCCCCCTATTTCGACCTTCCTGACATGGAGGGGAATTATATGCAGATAAGTGACTTCACCGACACGCCGCTTGTCCTTGTGTTCTGGGCGACATGGAACGATCAGGCGGCCGATCAGATGCATATCCTCGACGAATATCTCACGTCGATACCCCAGGAACAGCAACTCGTAACGATCATCACTATCGACAGCCAGGAAGAGAAATCTGTCATTTCTTCCTTCATGCGCCGCGGCGGCTATAGGGTGCGGACGCTTATTGACGCTCGCGGTGCAGTTTCCGAAGCATATCGGATAAAAAGTCTGCCGACGACCTACTTTATCGGTCGTGACGGCATTATCCGGGATGCGTATGCCGGCCTCATGAGCGAGAGGATGTTTGTGGACAAGGTCGAGAAAATACTGAATTGACGTGCATAATGCAGGGATGTCCCTGGCGTTCTACGTCAATAATGCTCATTTCGCACTTGAACTGCTCGGTGCGGTCGTCTTTCTCATGGCCGCGTGGCTTATGTTCGATAGCTACCGGCTGCGCGCCGAGTTCGCCACGATCGCGCGCGCGATAGGCTTTGGCTTCGCCGCCATCGCGCAGGTCCTTTTCGCGGTCAATGCAGGGAGCGATATCCTCGCCTATGCGGCGTTCGCGTTCTTCTTCCTCGGCCTTTTCCTCATCATGGTCAGTTTCGTGAAGCGGGAAGAGATGCATGTGCAGGCGGTTATTATCGTTCCAGCCTTCACGCTCTGGAGCCAGTACTTGTACGGTTCAACTGGACTTCTTGCGCTTGGTGTCGCGTATCTCTCGTTAAGTAAAGCGCACAAAGAATTGAATACTACATGGCGGCCTTTCTCGCTGGGTTTCAGTTTTCTCGCGTTAAGTCTTCTTATCGGCATTTTTGATACCGGTGATCAGGAAAGCCTTATCTTCATTGCGAAAGACATCGCGCAATTCCTCGGTTTCGCGCTCGTGGCCCGATGGGTGTGGCAGTTCCTGGAGCTGCGCGTGCGTGAGAGCCTCGTTCTTATCTTCATTGCAGCTGCGCTCTTTCTCTCGACCATCGTAACGCTCGCGTTCTCGACTATTCTCGTGCATCAGGTCACATCGCAGACCGATGCGGCTCTTGTCGCCAACGCGCGCGTCCTCGATCTCCAGGTGAGGGGCCTCCAAGAGCAAGCACTTGCCAAAGCGGCGCTTATCGCGAACAACGATGCACTTACCGATGCGATCGAGAAGAATGACTTTGCCGTGCTCGAACAGCTCTCCGCGATCATGATGGAGGAGCACACGCTCGGATTCCTCACGGTGACCGATGCATTGGGGAACGTGCTCGTCCGCGCGCACGCGCTCTCACGTCGAGGCGATACGCTCTTCGGTGAGCGCGCCGTGGAAGAAGCGCTCGATGGCGCTACTTTCGTGACCATCGAAACGAGCCCTGTCGAGAAGCTCTCCATTCGCGCAGGCGCGCCGGTCCGCGCCGCAGGCGCGGTCATCGGTACGGTCGTCGCCGGCTATCCGCTCGACAATGCATTCGTTGACAACATCAAGCGACTGACGGGCCTCGACATGTTCATCTACGAGGAAGCCACGTCCGTCGCCGGCACGGCCTTCGCCTCCGATGGACGTACGCGGTTGACGGGCATCATTGTTCCGGATGAGACGGTGCGTTCGGTCGGGGAAGAACGGGTGATCACTGTGCGCACCGATCTCGGCAGCCAGTCGTTCCGGACCAGTTACCTGCCTCTCCTCAACGGAGACCGCAAGATAATTGGTATGCTCTCTGCAGCGAAGTCCGAACAAGACATTCTCGACATCGAAAATGCCACGAACCGCCTCACGCTTATTACGGTCATTCTCATCATGCTTGTTCTTGCATATCCCATCTACTCCTTTACCAGACGACTTACACAGGAAGCATGAGAAAGAGGCATGAGTCTTTTCACCAAAGTTAGCGTTCTTACGGGAGCAGCAGCCTCTCTGGCCTTGCTTGGGGGCAGTTATCTCATATTTACTGTTACCCGCACGATCCTTGAAGAGAGCATTGTCGACCGCCAGGCCGATGTCGCAGAGCAGATGATGAGCGGGATCGACCGTCTTCTATACGAGCGGTACCGGGATGTCCGGCACATCGCGGAAGAAGGGGATCTCGAAGACGTCCTTTCCGACGGGGGGAACATGGTGCCCGTTGACACAAAGATCAAAGAGTTTGCTTTCTTATCCGGCCCTTGGGATACGTTCTCGCTCGTGAATGCAAGCGGCACGGTAATCTCTTCCTCCGACCGATCGCTCGTGGGAACGTCGGTACGCGACAGGGCAGAATACACTCCGGCGTACGAACGCGCTCTCGTGACCGAAGCGTACTATTCCGACGTAATTCTTTCGCGCGACACGTTGCCGCCGACGGTCGTTTTTTCCGCACCCGTCCAGGGCCATGATCTGCCGGGTGATCCGGTGCTTGGAATGATCGTGGGGAGCCTCTCCTGGAGCTCAATTAATGATATCGTCAACGATCTTCCGCAGGACCGTCATGTGGAGTTGTTCTCGAAAAACGAGATCCTGATTGCCTCGAATCAGAAGGACGAAAAGAGCCTGTATGTGAGACATGAAAGTCTTGTCCCTGTTCTGGAAAAAGTCGACGCCGAGCCGGTATCCCTCACTTTTTTTAATACCGAAAACAATGTCTCTGCAGTCGTGACCGCAGTCCCTTCGAAAGGATATTCGATCTATAAAGGCAACGATTGGATCTTGTCGGTAGAGACGCCGACGACAATTGCTTTCGGATCGGCGGTCAAGACGGCGTTCAACGTAACGATGCTCTTGGTGCCCATCGTCTGCATTCCGGCCGCACTTTTCCTTTTCGTGATCGCTAGATTCTTCATGCGACGGGTTCGGGCTCTCACCAGGGTCGCAGAGGCGATAGCATCCGGGGACTTGACGCAACGGGTCCCTCCTACATTCCGAGATGAGATCGGTGAGCTGGGGACGGCTTTCAATATGATGGTAGAACGTCTCGGGCAGCATGCCGTCAGTCTCGAGTCTGAGGTCGAGAAGCGCACCCAGGAATTACAGAGATTCAAACTCGCCGTCGAGCATGCGTCCCAGCACATCATTATGACCGATGTTGATGGCACCATCACGTACGCGAACACGAGTGCCGAGCAGCTGACCGGATATTCACAGGCGGAAATGATCGGGAAGCGGCCATCGCTGTGGGGAGGACAGATGCCTAAGGAATTTTATGAGGATATGTGGCGGACCATCAAGGAGGAAAAGAAGACATTCGCCGGGGAATTGCAGAATAAGAGGAAGAACGGAGAGCTGTATTGGGCCAGCTCGATCGTCTCGCCCGTCGTTGATGCGCACGGCGAGGTCCAGTTCTTCGTCGGTATCGAATCCGACATATCGAAGCAGAAGGCTCTGGATAAATCGCTTCTGGAGCAGCGGGAAGCCGTCGAAAGGATCGTCGTCGACCGTACGCGGGAACTAAAGGATGAGCGCGCCCGGCTCGTCGCCTCTATCAATAGTATCCCGCTCGGCTTCATACTTGCTGACCTCGAACACAGGATCATACTGAAGAATCCTGCGCTGGAGGAAATACTGGACATGTCGAAGAATCCGGGAACGATCGAGGAGGTCTCGAACTCGTTCGGTATCGCCGGGGTGAACGACGTGAAGTTCAATCTCGCCGAGTCCTGCAGGGAGTGCGTCGTCCTCAAACAGACTCTCGAGATAAAAGAGGTGGCATATGGTCAGAAATTCCTGCGGGTCCTTTGCGCCCCCATTTCTACGAATGAGGATCGCGAGCATGCTGCCGGAAGCGGCGACATCATCGGCTACGTCATATTGATCGAAGATATCACCGAAGCCAAGATATTGGAACGCAGCCGCGATGAATTCTTCGCCGTTGCATCGCATGAGCTCCGCACCCCTCTTACCGCCATCCGGGGAAACGCAAAAATGCTTCTGGATATGTATGCCGATAAGATCGTGGACAAGGATATGGTCGAAATGCTGACCGACATCAGCACGTCCAGCGTACGGCTCATTGATATCGTGAACGACTTCCTCGAAGTATCGCGGCTTGAGCAAGGGCGGATACAGATCAACAAAGAAGAATTCGACGTCATCGACGTTATCGAGAAAGTGATGCGCGATCTGATGCCGGTGGCAGTGAAGAAGGGCATCTCTCTCTCATATCCAACGGAAGGGAAATCGTTGCCGCACCTGTTTTCCGACAAGAATCGCGTCGAACAGATCCTCGTCAACCTGATCGGCAACGCCGTAAAATTCACCAAAACAGGCGGGGTCACCGTCGAGGTCGAGCCGCAGGGCAACTTCCTTAGGATACGCATACAGGACACGGGAACCGGCATCTCGATGCAGAACCAGAATCTCCTTTTCCGGAAGTTCTTGCAGGCAGGTGAGCAGATGTTGGCGCGCGATGTCACGCAGGGAACGGGGCTCGGTCTCTATATATGCCGCCAGATCATCTCGCGTCTCGGGGGGACCATTGGGATCGAGAAAAGCGAACTCGGGAAAGGGAGCTCGTTCGCCTTTACAGTACCTACAATCGGACTAAAATAAGAAGCCATGGGCCGGATATACTTCGCCGAGGATGATGAGTACCTGACCCGCGTATACGAACGCGCGTTCCGTTTCGCCGGGCACGAGATAGAGATACTTCAGGACGGGGCGAAAGCGCTCGATGCCATTTCAAAAGCAGACCCGCTGCCTTCGGTAGTGATCCTCGATATCCTACTGCCCGTGATGAGCGGATTCGATATCCTGACGGTGCTCAGGAAAGATCCCCGGTTTGACGGGGTTCCGATCGCGATCCTCACCAATTCATTCGTCGAGGGTGATCGGGAGAAGTTCCTATCCTCCGGCGCTGATATCTACATGGTGAAGATAGAGAACGAACCGAAGGATGTCGTGGAGAAAATAAGTGCTCTTATCAAGATAGGGAGAGTGAAAAGATCCTGATACTATAGGATATACTGTTGCAGCATATGGCTACACTTTTTATTGCCGAAGACGATCCGCTGATGAGCCGCATGTATGAGCGCGCGTTCCGGCTCGGCGGGCACGAGCTCACGATAGCCTTTGACGGCGAAGATGCGCTCGACAAGCTCCAGAAAATGGAGCAGAAGCCCGTGGTCGTGCTTCTCGATATCATGATGCCGAAATTGAGCGGCTTCGATGTGCTCCGCAAGATGAAAGCGGATGAAAAACTCAAAAGTATTCCCGTCATTTTGCTCACGAACCTCGCGGGGCAGGAAGACGCCGAAAAGGGGCTGCAGCTCGGTGCGGTTCTCTATCTTGTGAAGAGCCAGTACGACCCGAAGCAGGTCGTCGAGAAAGTCGAAGAGATCATCAAGGCCTCAAGCCGCGGCGAAGGGGTGCCTGAAGTGAAAGTCGAGGTGAAAGATATCACTGCTTCTGCAACAGTGCCTGCATCAGCAACTCCGGTAGCTGTACCTGCTGCCGAGAAGCCTCCAGAGCAAAAACCTTTCGCTTAAAGCGCTCTTAAGGCACATCTGGCTCTGCCGACACCGGCCCATCCTATGAGATACTGGAGGGGATGATGAAATTCATACCCTCTATCTCCACGTATACGCGCCTCGACGCGCTGTTAGCGCTGTTACAATCGATGTTCGGCACGTGGAAATTCTTTTAGGTGGAATATGACTGCGTCATCTGATAATATGAAAGCGGTTGATTGGTTAATGGGGGCGGATGAGGCTATCCACACCGTATGCCTTTTTTGGATTGCTAC
>Ga0155144_147_pt1 | contig 15626 bp, 18 predicted proteins | sample RifCSPhighO2_01_FD_106112 | JGI IMG/M metagenome (GOLD analysis project Ga0155144, IMG submission 106112) | Parcubacteria group bacterium RIFCSPHIGHO2_01_FULL_56_18 | reverse complement strand
TTTATTGCATTTTTTGCCGCGTTTCTTAATACTACTAGGTTCTCTTAAGTCTGAGCAAAGTCGAAGATTGACGCTGTGCAATGTTCGTGTTCCCCTAAACCAGTGATGGTTTAGGGGAATGCGCGCATTCATGCCCCGCCTCGCGGGGCACGCGCGCAGTGTTCATTCCTTCGCTAGCCCCGTCCGAAGGAGCGGGGCGCATCCTGGGCATACGACCTCCTTGCCCCGCCGAAGATCCGCCAGCTGGCGGACGCATAGGCGGGCCGAGGAACCCAGGAGACAGAACGCGATCCACGCTGATCCCGGCCTGTCTCTTGGGCTTGCCCCAAAGTTGGAGTAAGCTATCAGACATGAAATCAAGCCAATATCGCACGCATTATTGCGGCCAGCTGCGGCCCGCGCAGGCGGGGGAGCAGGTGACCCTCTCTGGCTGGGTCGACGTCCGCCGCGATCACGGTAAAATTGTTTTTATCGATTTACGTGACGAGAGCGGCGTCGCGCAGCTCGTCCTTACGCCACCCCTAGCCGCCACCGAGGCTGCCCCCGTCCGATCGGAGTGGGTGATTAAAGTAACGGGCACGGTGGCGGCCCGGCCTGCTGCGCAGGTAAATCCCCAGATCCCCAGCGGCGAAATTGAAGTGGCGGTCACAGCCTTGGAAGTTATCAATGAAGCTACGACGCCGCCCTTTGCGCTGAACACCGATGGGCACGATGTGAAAGAAGAAGTCCGCCTCAAGCACCGCTACCTCGATCTGCGCCGTCCGCGCCTCCAGCACAACCTGCGCCTGCGGTCGCAGTTTGTGGAAGCCGCCCGCCAGTACTTGTTTAGTCAGGGCTTTACCGAAATTGAGACGCCTTACTTTACCAGCACCACGCCCGAGGGTTCGCGCGATTTTGTGGTGCCTTCGCGCCTCTACCCGGGCAAATTCTTTGCCCTGCCTCAGAGTCCGCAGCAATACAAGCAGTTGCTGATGGTAGCTGGCTTTGAAAAGTATTTTCAGATCGCGCGCTGCTTCCGCGATGAAGATTTGCGCGCCGACCGTGGCTTTGAGCACACCCAAATCGACATCGAGCTTAGCTTCGTCACCCGCGAGGACATTATGGCCCTCGATGAAGCAATGATAACCGCCGCGGTGGAGGCCGTGGGGCTATCGCTCAAAGAAAAACCGTTTCCCCGCTATACCTATGCCCGGGCCCTCGAGCAATTTGGCAGTGATAAGTTTGATCTGCGCACTAAGGAAGATAAAGCAGCCAATCGCCTGGCCTTTGCTTGGGTCACCGATTTTCCCTTCTTCGAGCAAGCGGAAGACGGCGGCTGGACGTTCACCCACAATCCGTTTTCAGCACCGCTCGACGAGCACCTCGCCTGGCATCGCGAGGGCAGCCACACCGAAGAAATCGTCACCCAGCAGTACGATTTGGTCTGCAATAGTTTTGAAGTAGGCGGGGGCAGCGTGCGGGCCCACCAGCCGGAGACGTTGCGGGCAACGTTCCGGACCATGGGCTATAGCGACGCGCAGATCGAGCAGGATTTTGGCCATATGCTCGCTGCGCTCAGCGCCGGCGCCCCTCCCCACGGCGGCATCGCGCACGGGGTGGAGCGGCTGGTTATGACGCTCACCGGCGAGCAATACTTGCGCGAAGTCCAGGCATTTCCGCAGACCTCAACCGGCCGCACCAGCGTTATGTCAGCCCCCACGCCGCTGGCTCCTGCGCAGCTCACGGAGCTTCATTTGAAACTCGACCAGCCGCGCGCCTAGCCGTATACTGCTAAGCATGTTGCAATCAGCTGACGCCGCGGGTCCCTCAGTACCCGCGCGCCGCCCGGTCCGAATACTGCTGTCGGCGGTGCTCCTCTTCAGCCTCGGTATATTCATCGGCCGCTACCTGCTGCCGGCCGGCGGCGGAACCCCTGCCGCCCTAAAGTTTGTGACCGTACAGGAGGGCGAGCGCCAACTCATTTTTCCCACGTTCTGGGAAGCGTGGGATGAGCTCCATGCCAATTTCATTAACGGCCTGGAGGATGAAAAGCTTTTCTACGGGGCCGTGTCTGGCATGGTCCGCGCGGCTGGCGACCCCTACACCGTTTTTTCACCCCCCGTTGAAACCAAGCAGTTCGAAGAAACAATTGCCGGAAGCTTTTCCGGCGTTGGCATTGAAATCGGTATGCGCCAGGGGTTGGTAACCGTCATTGCTCCTCTCGATGGTTCACCCGCCGAGCACGCCGGCATTCTAGAGGGAGATGTGATCGTGGCCATCAATAAGGAAGCGCTCAACCAAGAAACAACGATCGACGAAGTTGTCCAAAAAATTCGGGGTGAAAAGGGGCAGGAGGTTACCCTCACCGTCGTCCGGCAGGGCGAAGCGGAGCCGCTCGACATCGCCATTGTCCGCGACACCATTGCCGTTGAAAGCGTCCGGTTGAACCTCACCGACGGTATCGCACATCTCGAAATCACTAACTTCAATAGCGACACCAGCCAGCAGTTTACCACAGCCGCCCGCGAGGCGGTGCGCCAAAATGCCCGCGGCGTTATTCTGGATCTGCGCAGCAACCCCGGCGGCTTCTTGGACTCCGCCGTTGAAGTTGCTTCGCGCTTCATACCTAAAGGAACCATAGTCGTGAGCGAAAAAGGCAAGGTCAACCGGGATTACGAAGCCGAGGGCAGCGATATTCTGCAGGCACTCCCAACCGTCGTGCTGGTCAATGGCGGCTCCGCCTCAGCCTCGGAAATTGTCGCCGGCGCGCTGCAAGATCAGCGTCAAGCCCCCGTCGTTGGCACCAAAACCTTTGGTAAAGGCTCCGTCCAGGAATTTATGAAGCTCTCCGATGGCTCAAGCTTGCGGGTCACGGTGGCCAAGTGGTTCACGCCCAGCGGGCGGTCAATCAATGAAGAGGGGATCGAACCCACCGTCGTCATTGAACAAGACCGGGAGACCGAGGAAGATGAGCAACTCCTCAAGGCCCGTGAAGAGCTGGATAACCTGCTGAACCCACCCTCCGCATGAGTAAAAAAATCTCTATCATTCTCTTAGAAGATGTTCACGGCCTAGGCAAGAGCGGCCAGATTGTGGCTGCTGCCGAGGGGTATGCGCGTAACTTTCTGTTTCCGCAGGGCCGGGCGGCCCTCGCCGATGAGCAAGCGAGGTCAGCGGCACAAGCCAAAGCCGCCAAACAAACCGCCCAGGCGCAAGAAAATTTAGCCGCACTCCAAGCACAGGCGACCGCACTAGAAAGTACCGAGCTCGTCCTGCATGCGCGCTTAAAAGAAGATCAGCACGAAGAAATCTACGGCAGCATTACGGCGCGGCAGATCAGTGAAGCGTTGCAGGCGCAGGCAGCGCTGGAGGTGGCCGCGCGCGACGTAATCCTCCCCGAGCCCCTGACGCGCCTCGGCACGTATAAAATACCGGTGAATCTCTCATCCGATATCGAAGCGGTTGTTACCGTAACCATTGTCGCCGATGAGCCGTAAGCCAAAATATATTTTTGTCACGGGGGGCGTGCTGTCGGGATTAGGCAAAGGCATCACCGCTGCCTCGCTGGGTAATGTCCTTAAAGCTGGTGGATTCAACATTAATATTCAGAAAGTAGATCCATATCTCAATCGTGATGCGGGCACCCTTAACCCCGGAGAACATGGAGAAGTGTTCGTGACCGACGATGGCGCCGAAGCCGATCTCGATCTCGGGCACTACGAGCGGTTTCTCAACCAGAACCTAACACACCAGTCGTCCGTCATGACCGGGAAAATTTACGAAACTGTCTTTCGCAATGAACGGCAGGGTAAGTATCTGGGCCAAACTGTTCAGATTATTCCGCATGTGACCAATGAGGTAAAACACAGGATCCGTACGGCCGCCCAGGCAAGCGGATGTGACATTCACATCATTGAGATTGGGGGAACCATTGGCGACAACGAGGGATTCCATTTTATTGAAGCTGCCCGCCAAATGTGGTTAGAGGAGAGAGAGGGCAATATTCTTTTTGTCCACGTGGTGTTCTTACCATATTTAAGGGCCTCTGATGAGGTAAAAACAAAGCCCGCCCAACACAGTGTCGAAAAGCTTCGTAGCATTGGCATCCAACCACACCTCTTAATTGCCCGGGCCGATGATGATATCCCCCCAACCCAAATTGCGAAACTCTCGCTCTATACTAATGTGGAAAAAGAAGCCATTCTGCCGTTGCCAACAGTCGACACAGTCTACGAAATCCCCCTCATTATGGAACACTATAGGCTACACGAAATAGTTGCACAAAAACTGGGTCTTCAACTTAATCAGCGTAACGGCGGCGAGTGGACCCGACTGGTTAAAAAAATAAAGGAACAGAAGCCAACGTTAACTATTGCACTGGTGGGCAAGTACACCACCATGCTCGATACGTACGCGAGCGTCGTAGAAGCGCTCAAAGCCGCCTGCTGGCAAGCAGGCGTGGATTTGAATTTGCGCTGGATCGATAGCGAACAGCTCGAGCAGCAGGCGGCCGATGTCTTTTTGAAAGATGCCGCCGGCATCGTTGTCCCGGGTGGCTTTGGTTCGCGAGGCATCGAAGGAAAAATTGCGGCTGTTAAATATGCCCGCGAGAATAAAATTCCGTACTTGGGCTTGTGCCTGGGCATGCAGCTGGCCGTCATCGAATTTGCCCGTAACGTCGCCGGCATCCCCCAGGCAACCAGTGAAGAGTTTGTCACTGAAACGCCGCCCGGGGAAACACCGAAAGGCGCCGGGAAAACACTTGGTGTTAACGGAAAAACACCAAGTGTTAAAGAGGCGCCGTCTTGCGTCATCCACATCATGGATTCCCAAAAAACCATTACCGACAAAGGCGGGACAATGCGCTTAGGCGGTTGGGATTGTCGACTAACTCCTGGCAGCTTTGCCCACCAAGCCTATAAACAAAAGCAGATTCGCGAACGCCATCGTCACCGCTACGAATTAAATAACGATTTCCGCGAGCAATTAGAAAAAGCCGGGTTGCGGATCGCGGGCACCACGCCCGATGGCGCGCTGGTCGAAATTGTCGAAGTTGCCGATCACCCCTGGTTCGTCGGCGTCCAATATCACGCCGAGTTCACCTCGCGCCCCCTCACCGGCCACCCATTGTTCAACGATTTTGTTAAAGCGGCTACTGCGAAGGTTCAACTTTAACCACCCGCGCCATTTTCAGGCTCCCAGTAAAATTCTTCAGTTTCAATTTCGCAAAGCGCACCGTGCCGCTCACGGCCGCGTAGAGCGTGTCATCGGCTCCCTGGCGCACATTCACGCCAGGCTGATACCGCGTCCCGCGCTGCCGGATAATAATCTGCCCCGCGCGCACCGGCTGTCCGCCATAAATCTTCACTCCCAGCCGTTTGCTGGCGGAATCGCGTCCTAATTGGGTTGATCCTCCTGCTTTCTTATGTGCCATAGTGTTAACTCGCGTCCTACCAGGGCATTGGGCCGGGCATAGATGACGGTGCCGCGCTCAGTTGCCTCGTAAGTCCGCTGTAATTCCTTAGGAACTAAGTGTGTCAAAGCATAGCCAAGTTTCTGTATGCCGTCAAATAGAGTAGGGGAGTACCTCGCCCAGGCGGACTGGCCAGCAACGCGATAACACGGCAAGACAAAAACAACGCAGCCGTCTGCTTTCAAAATCGGCCGCGCGTTTCGGAAAAAATCCACATACAGCTCACCTAAATCTGCGTGCCTCGCCGATGCTTCCTCGGCCGATAGGGGAATGGTCAGCGGCTCGCCGAGGTGCGGCTCGGTGACAATCGCATCAAATTTTTCCGTAAATTCCGGGCCAAATGGCTGGCGAACGTCGTGCAAAAAAATTGAGGGCAGCCGGCCTTTCGCCCGAAGCGCCGCGAGGTTTTTCTGGCTGGCCACCACCATGCGCTCACTGGCATCTGAGCCGAACATGGTGTACCCCATGAGCCACCCTTCCTGCACCACCGTACCCAGCCCGCAAAACGGATCTAAAATCGTCGGCGGCGTGCTGGAAAACTCCGGAATCAGGTTAAGCATCATTTGTGCCAACTTGGGTGGGAGCATGCCCACGCGCGCATCGCGCACCGGCCGGCTGGTGTCGCGCTGCTCATACGCAGCGATGTCCTGCACGGCCAGGGTTTGAATTAGGTAGTGCGTGTCCTCATGCTTGAGCAGCGTCAACTCCCGGTGCGGTGCCTCATACAAACGATTAAACAAGACTTGCGCCGCATTAAGCTGCGATGTATTGCCACTCGGGCTCACAAAGCGCAATCGCGTACCCTGCGCGCGGGCAGCTTTTTTCAGGGCTATCCCCAGCTGCTGGGCCAGTTGTGCGGGCAAACCAAGGACACTAACCCCAACGCGCAATTTAGCCGGTAGGGGAGAGAGCAACTGCAGGATCTCAGGTGCCGTCCAGGGCGTTGATTGCTGGCCGATCACCTGCCCGATCCGGTGCGTGCCACCGAGCTGTTGAACAAAATTAGCCGCCAACGCAGTGTCAATTTCAATCACTAAATAGTCGTCGTCTGCAAGTAGGGGACTGGGCTGTAAACCTATTCTCTTGAGGGTACGCCAGATTTCTGCTGCTGCCAGTGTTGCGTGCCTACCCAAAAAGAAAGCATATTGCATGACCTCACTGTATAATAAAAATAAACCCGTTACTAAAAAGCACGGGTCGTCAGTCGGAGATAGGCTTATTCTTTCTCTTCCTGTTCAATGAACTTTTCTCGTTGACGCATTGTCAATCCGGGTATATCCGAAATAGGTGTTTCTGCTTCTGCCGCCTGGACCTCAGCGTCATGCAAATCACGTCTATCCTCTGGAGATCCAAAAAACTGCTCGTCCTCATCTTTGCTTTCTAAGAAAGCTTTGAACAGCCGTGGGTCGACTGATTTCGCAAGGGTTTCTTGGAGAGCAGAAAGCTCTATCGCTTCTTCAGTAGTGAGCAGGTCAACTGCGTCCCGAGAGCATAATTCTTCCAGGCGTTCACGGTCAGCTTTTGAAAGGGAAATTTTAAGGGACATTTTTTAATTCTCCGCCGTAAGGACACAAGAGTCAGTGTGAGATAACAATTCTCACACCGCGACCACTATACATCAAATCCTGGCTCTTTCAAGGAGCGTGTATACTACTCAGTATGGATCTCACCAGGCTGTGGGCGCTCGCTGTTCAGCACAGTCGAACGCTCAGCCTCGCTCTCTCGGCTCTGCTTATCTTTGCCGCCGGCTGGCTGCTCGGCCGCGCCATGTCGCCGTACTACGCTGCTTCACCCATTGTTTTTGAAGATAAGCAGTGCGAAGCCTGTACCGCAGGCCAAGGCACCAGTGAGCAACTGCAGGCATTGCAGGAGCAGGGCAGGGGAGAGCAGGTCGCGGCTCCTCCCGCAGCGTCACCCACGCCCGGAGCTGTTGCTGGCGCTACGGCCGGCCAATTCGTCGGCAGCGTGAATTCAGACTTATACCACCATCGTGATTGCCCGATCAGAATCAAAACAGAAAACCAGATTTGGTTTTCGTCCGTCACCGAAGCCGAGTCCGCTGGCTACAAACCCAGCAAGTGCACACAAGAGAAGCTTCAGCATTAAGCAATAAGAAAATAATTTGTCAAATACAGCTTTCGCCTGAAATGCAGGTGAGGTATCTGACCTCAAAAGGGGAGAAGTGGCCGGAGGCGAGCGTAGGGGCGCAATACCAGCGCTGCAAACGCTGCTAAATAATGCACACATGGCACACAATTATGTGCGTCATGTCTACCTGTGGATAACCAAAAGGGGAAACGTACAAAATGTAAAGTGACGCAAAAGGTACATTGTGCGACTCTAACACTGACCACTCCTAACCCGCATACTCGCGCTTCACTCTACTCTCTCCCGCTCACAAGAGCGTGCCTCATACACTGGCGCTGCGCGTGTGGCGCAACACACGCGCTACAATCCCCTCAGATAGCCTGGCAGATACTCTACTGCCATGAATATAATCGCTGCCACAACGGCCAGTACCAGAAACCATTTAAGCGTCTTGAAAATAAATCGCGTCACCAGTGCCGTTAAAATCATGAGCACAAAGCCAATCGTATACCAGCGATACGGACCCTCTAGCTGGGAGAAAAAATCAATGACGGCTGCGGCAGTAACCATGTCTTAGTCTTCGCGGCGTGTAATCTCCCGCCAGATCATTCGCAAAATATAATACAGCCCGTAGAAAGGGCCCCACAGGAAAATGAGGCGAATCACCCACTTCTCAAAGATTGAATCCGGATTGGTAGCCATACTCCCCTACTTAGAGATACTGTCGCGGGTTAACCGGCGCGTTGTCGACCCGCACCTCAAAGTGGAGGTGTGGTCCTGAAGAGAGCCCCGCCCCGTGTGTGCCAGGCGCTCCCCCACTGTAGCCAATCACGCTCCCACGCGAGACCATTTGCCCCTCCCCCACAGCAAAACCGGAGACATGGCCAAAGACCGTAGAAACCTTATTACCATGCAGCAACAGGATGTAGCTATACCCCGGTCCCCCCGAGTCTCGTACCCGCGCCACATACCCATCGGCCGGTGCCAGAATAGGAGTGCCAACATTAGTTGGAATATCCATGCCCGCGTGCGGGCCGATCAGGTAGGCATACGGGTAGCCGGCACAATGAAATTCGCAGGAAACGCCAAAAATAGGCTGCACCGGCCAGCTCAGCACACCCACTGAGGGCAAGTTGCCAATACCCTGCTTGCGCAACTCTTCGCGAATCATGGCGTCGAGTCGGCCAATTTCGGCTTCAGCGCTTTGGTGGGTGCGCTGGGCCTCAGCCAATAAGCGCTGAAATTCACTTTCTTGTTCCTTAGTTAAATCGAGAACGCGCTCTTTAGATTGCTTGGCTGAGGCAAGAGTCGCCTGCTGGGCCTCCTGGCGCTGCTGCAGTTGCGTGAGGCCAGTCCTGAAGCCCTCCAGCGCCGTTTGTTTTTCTCGCATTTCCTGGCGCAGCCTCTTCACTTCCTGCAGGACCTCCTGTCCTCGTGTTTGCATCTCCTCATACGTAGCTGCCTCCGTAATGGCGGCCGAGAATGTGGCGTACTTCAGAAACAACGCTACGCTCGACTGCTGATCAAAGGCGTAGAGCGAGCGAATATACTCAGCCAGAATAGTTTTCTGCCGCGCAATTTCTACCTCAGTGACTTCAATATCTTTTTGCACGGCTTCAATTTCCGCCTCTGTGTTCGCAATTTCAGCACTCGTTTGCTCAATCACCAGGCTCAGTCCGCTGATATTTTCTTCGATGACGCTGATCTGATCCTGCAGCGAGCGAGCCTCCTGCTTTTTGATTTGGATATCTTCTTTAAACTTGCGAATGCGCTCCTCGGCACTGCGCAGAGTATCTTTAGTACTTTCCAGATCGTGCCGCAGCTCATCCACCGTCTGGGCCAGTGCCAGTTGCCCAGCCGGCAACCAGCTCACCGCCAGCACCGCGGCCACGACTCCCCCACTCCACCAGCGAAGATACGACATGCTACAAAAAAGAAATACCAATCATACTCATGACAATAAGTATGATGATGATACCATAGACGATCCGCTGCCAGGGCTTTAGGTGTTTCATGCCGCCCTCAGTTTAGCGTGCGCCGCGGCCAGGCGCCGTTCGGTTTCCTGCTTGCCCAGCACCGCAGCCACTTCAAACGGACCAGGTGAGTGCTCGCGCCCGGTCAACGCCACCCGCATAGGCCAGAGTGTGTCCCCATGGCCCAGGTTTTCGGCATCGATCCAGGCAAGCAGCGTTGCCTCCAGCGCCGGCGCCGTAAAATCTATCTCCGGCACCACAGATACTTTTTCGATCAGCTTCTCGAGGAGTCCAGCAGTTGCCGCTGGCGTACTCTTGCGCCACACCAGCAGCACCGCGGGGTACTCCCCTGCCCAATCTTCGCGCGCAAAGGAAGTCGCGTCGATAAGCTCGCGCAGGGTTACCACGCGCGTTTGTTCTGTCATAAGCGCGGCCTCGCTCACCACCAGCGGCTCTCCCAGTACCTGCGTTGCATAGGCCTGCGCAACATCGCGCAGCTGCGCCGGTGATTTTCCTCGCAGGTAATGCTGGTTCATTGATTGCAGCTTGTGGAGCGAAAAAATTGCGCCGCTCTTCTGCACCCGCGCAAGAGAGAAATGCTCGACCAGTTCACGCAGTGAAAAAATTTCGCGATCATCTCCTGGATTCCAGCCCAGCAGCGCGAGATAGTTGACCATTGCTTCGGGCAAAAACCCCGCCTGGCGGTACGCCAGGAGGCTCACCTCATTATTTCGTTTCGACAGCTTGCGTCGCTGAAAATCGAGCAGCAGCGGCAAGTGAGCATACTGCGGGGTGCGGTGCCCCAGTGCCCGCTGCAGCAAAATATGCCTGGCTGTATTTGTTAGGTGGTCTTCGCCCCGGATGACGTGCGTAATCTCAGCCGCCGCGTCGTCGACCACCACCGCCAGGTGAAACACTGGGTCTTCAGGCGAGCGCGCAATCACAAAATCGCCACCCCAAGTATTGGTATGGAGGTGAACCGAGCCACGAATAGTGTCTTCGAACGTAATCTCTTGCGGCGCCACGCGCAGGTACACTGCTTCACTCTCCGCCTGTTGATACGCAGCGTCGCTGGCCAGCAGGCGCTGCACGGCTTCGTGGTAGGCGCTCGTGCGTTCGGACTGCCGGATAATTTTCTCATCCCAGTGCAAGCCCAGCCAGCGCAGGCCCGCTAAAATAGTTTCTTCAAATTCGGGTTTGCTGCGCGCCGTATCTGTATCTTCAATCCGCAGCAGAAACTGGCCACCCTGCTGGCGAGCAAACAGATAGTTAAACAATGCCGCTCGCGCCACGCCAACATGAAGATTACCCGTAGGACTTGGTGCAATTCGTGTACGTACCATAGGCATACATTACCCGCTTGCCCGCCGGAGCTTTAGCGTAGGCTGGGTTGGACTTGGCGCAATGCGCGTGCGCACGCTCTGGTTACTCGCCATACAGCAACGTTCGGAGCGACTCTTTTTTCACGGGATCCAGCAGCGCCTCAAGCAAAATAATACGGATAACTTTGTCGCGTAGCCGAGGATTTGTTCCTAACATCAAAAACTCCTCAAAACGAAAATAGCACGGCGTAATTTTTTCACCAGCCTCCAGCATCGGCGGCCCCTCGTAGGTGACGCCGCGCCCAATAAAAGCAAACACCGTCCAATCGAGTTTAATGCCCGGGTCGTATTGATGCCAGTGGATTAATTCACCAATGGTGTAGCCCGTCTCCTCGCGAAATTCTCGCTTGGCTGCCTCCTCGGGTGTCTCGCCAGCATCAATAACCCCGCCCGCTGGCGTAATCACCGCCTCCCGGTGTGGCTGAGAGTCTTCCACCAGCATGATGCGGCCATCGGGCATAACACCTACGGTGTGACTAGTGTCAGGTCGGGAAACGGCCTCAAAAACGGCCGTGCTGCCATCAAACAGGCGCTGGGGCCACTGCCACACACTAAAAACCTGGCCGGTAAAGACGTTTTTTGCTTCCTGAGGTATCACGAAGTGTAGTATAGCAAAAACCCCGCCTGGCGGGGTTTTTGCCTCTCCCTAAAACCTCAGAGGCCTACTGCAAAGCTGAGGTGTACTGACTCAGATTCTTCAACTGCGATTCATCCAATTCCCCTGCCGCGCTCACTGCTTCTTGGAGCAGATCAAACGTCACCGTGTGGCTGTCGTTGACCGCCAACCCCTCCGTACCCATGCGATTCTGAATATAGTCTTCAATGTAGATCCGATGCTCTTCAGTTACCGCGAAATCAACCTGATTCTCCGACAACCAGCGCGTGGTTGCGCGTCTCGCTAGGTGCGTATAGCCATCTCCTGCTTGTGCCACCTCAACAAAACCCCGCTCTGTTCTCTCGGCCTGCGGAACTTCGGGCGCCTCGGTCGCTGCTTCCTCACGTTCTTCTGCTACCATCTCCTCTCCTACCGTACGTGGGGTCTTCTCCGCTGCTTCATTCGTGACTGAGCCTGCTTCCGTTGTAGCCGGAGTACCCATCTCTCCAACCTGAGGCTCTTCATTACCTGAGAAAGCATAAATCGCTGCCGCGACAATCAAAATAATAATTAAGGCCGATACAGTCCGTGGCGACTCTTGCACTCGTTGCAGAAAACCACCTTGCTCCTCATTGGTATTATTCATGCTGCCGTCACCTCCTTCCGAAGTCTTTGCATCATAATAAACTACGTCGCGGCGCCGAATCAGTCAATAACCTGAGTGTGTGTATAACTCATCTTCTGCCGTTTAATGAGCAACGGAAACGCGATTGTCGCGCGCCAAATGCGCCGCCACCGGCGCGGCTCGAGGTAAAGCCGCCACAACCATTCCAGGTTCAGGCGGCGCAGCCATTGGGGCGCACGCGGTAAATCCTCACTAAGCATAGCAAAGGCTCCTCCCACGCCGACGGCAATTTTGATGCCTACCAGCTGCGCCCGCTGCTGCTCAATCCACTCCGTCTGCTTTGGGGCACCAAAGGCCACGAGCAACACCGCCGGACGCTGGCGCTGGATGTCAGCCAGGTCATTATCTGAAGCCGCGATCCGGATACCAGGGTATAACGTGCGCAGGCGCGCGGCTGTTTTTTCGCGCTGGTACAGCGTGCCTCCGAGCAAGTACAGCAGCTGATGCTCTTCGTTACACAGCTGCCCCAGTAAGACAACCGTATCCACGCCCGTCACCCGCTCCACGCGCTGCCACAAAAACGCCAGGAGGCTGGGCCACAGCGGCCAAAATGCCGAACGTAAATACCAGCGCGCCCACACGAGCCCCGCGCCATCGGGCACGCGCACTGCCGCTGCCCGAGCGGCCGTACGAAACGAATCATGCTGCTCAGCCAGCATGACCATTTCAGGATTCAACGTGACAACGTGGTGGAGCTCCTGGCCCTCCAGTGCCTGGCGGCAACGAGTCGCGAATTCGCGCGGCTCCATAAAGTCGCACGTGAGTTGGCCAATGGGAACTGCTTCACTCATGGGAAAGTGGTATCGTCTTCAGAGCGTGATACCGGACGCTTTCTGGGGTCGACTCGCTGCGGTACACCCGCAGCTCAGTAATTCTAAACGTCGTATGAAAGGCCCGATCAGCCACGAGCTGCCCCTCCTCCGTTGCACCGCGAGCCAAGGTAATGTGTGGGGTAAAAGCACGGTCCTCTTCTGGTGAGGCAAGTAATTTCTTGAGGCCCGCCTGCAGATTGAGCAGCGGCGTCTCCGGATGCACGTATGCCCAGATCTGCCCCAGCTTTTTGCCGGCACCGATGTGGGTAATTAGGGCCGTCGCTACAAACGGTTGTGGCAGCTGCTCTGGCACGGATGCGAGGAGTTCCTCCGGTTCCGCGACCTCACCCAACCACAGAAGCGTCAGGTGGAGATTCTCTGCTCCGACCCAGCGCGCTGGCGCAGGAGCAAGCGAACGTGCCGTTTCCAGGAGTTTTTCTTTCACCGTCTCCGGCACCGGCGCGGCGACAAAAAGCCTCATAATGTTTGTAGCATAGCCGACTGACCCTGGGCATACTAGAGTCATGCATTACTACGCGAAGCTGGCCAAGACAGTTAGCGAACACTACGTCAAATCGCACCAGCTGCCTCTCTTGCCCCTCCACATGCCAACCGATCTGCGGCGGCAGCGAGCGTGCTTCGTCCAGATCTTCGAAAACCCTGGTCGGCGCTTGCGCGCCGTGGCCGGCTCGCCGCTTCCCCAGCGAGGCATGCTCGCCGAAGAAATTATGAGCCATGTTATTACCGCACTGAGCAGCGCCACCACGCGTGCCGTTCGGCGAGCCGAATTACCGGCGCTGGTATATTCGATTGCTGTCTTAGATCCCCTGCAGCGCATTAGCCACCAAGACCAGTTGGAACCCAGTGCCTTTGGGCTATACCTTAATTCCGATCAGGGTAAATCGGCCCTCCTCCTTCCCCGCCGGCCGGGGATCGAAACGCCGCAGGATCAAATTGCCACTGCCCTGCGCGAGTCGGGCATTAACCACCGGCAGGAAGCGGTCGCCATGTATCGCTTCGCCGTGACCTACTATGAGTAAAAAAATGTACGCCGATGTTGCGCCAGCCATTCCACTCGCACCCGCCTCACGGCAAGCGTACACCTACGCTCTCCCCGCCCGAGCCGCAGGCGCACGGGATTTTAGCAGCGTCACGATTCCGTTTGGTCCTCGCACGGTTGAGGGGGTAATCTTGAGGCTCCACCAGCAGCCCCAGCGAGCCGGCCTCAAAACACTCAAAGCGATCTTTCCTGTGACCTTAACCCCGGAGCAAATTGCGTTCGCCCAGTGGCTCTCCCGCGTTGCCCAAGGCGGGCTGGGCTACACGCTGCGGCTCTTTTTGCCCAAAAGCCGTCGTGTCAGCAGTGCGCCCCCGCCGCGCCGCCGCGTGCGCACCACGCCATCGGCGGCGCCAAAACTACAGGCGATTATCGAACGCCAGACAGAAAAACGCCATCAAAAGATCATCGCTGCCGCCCGTACCGCCGCCCGGCGCGGGCAAGTGCTTATGCTTATGCCGGAACAATGGCAGGTAGAGCCGCTGCTGAAAAAAGTTGCTGCCGCCCTACCGTACGCTGTCGCGGCGTACCACAGCGCTTTCTCCGCGAGTCACTTAAGCAAAACCTGGCACGAGGTTAAAAATAGTGAGCGCAAGATTATTATTGGCACCCACATGGCCCTCTTTTTGCCATTTCAAAAGCTACGACTCGTCATACTCGAGGAAGAATTTTATACAACGCATAAACTCTGGGATCAGTATCCCCGTCTTTCGAATGTCTATGCTGCCCAGCAGCTCGCCGCACTCCACCGCGCTGCGCTCCTGTACACCGCTTCATTTCCCTCGGTGCGACTGCGACACGCACTGGCATCGGGAGAAGTTGCCGCGAGCGGCACCATAAATCCGCTGCGGCTACAGCCAGCGTATCTTCCGTTCAGCCTCAATGATCGTTTACAGCGCCACGCGGTGCCGAATGTGTTAATAAGCAAACTAAAAGCGTGGCACGCGCGCGGCGAGACAACGCTCCTCTACTACAATCGCCTGAAAGCTGAGTGGATCACGCGCGTGCTCTCTGCAGCGCACCTCCCCGTCAATACGCGCGCGCTCACGCTGGCCACCAGCGCGATTTTTACGCGCCAGCGGCCACCCTTTAAGCACATCGTCTGGCTTTTTCCAGACAGCGATTTGAAAATTCCTGACTTTCGCAGCCACGAGCATGTTCTCTATACGTTCGCGCGGCTGCACCAGCTAAGTGAGGGACACAAAATCTACCTCGTGCCGCGTCACGGCGAGCGGCTAGAAATCGTGGATGACGTCGACCACGCGGTAGACGAGATGCTGCGCGAGCGCCGAAAATTTCACTATCCCCCCCTCACCGACCTCGTTCGCCTCACGGTGAGTGGCAAAACGAGGCAGCAAGCCTGGAATAAGGCCGTGAAAATTCACCAGCTGCTGCACCAGCGTCTGCAACGCCGGCCCGCTGCCGAACGCGACCAGATTCGCGTGCGGGGACCCTACAATAGTCCTAAGGCCGAAGCGGACCCCAAAAACGCCACACACCTGCTGCTCTCGGGCCCCTTAGCGAAATTAATGCCGTTGTATCATCTGCTGCCGGTTGACTCCGCCGACCTCGACCCCGCGCA
>Ga0155144_106_pt1 | contig 16720 bp, 6 predicted proteins | sample RifCSPhighO2_01_FD_106112 | JGI IMG/M metagenome (GOLD analysis project Ga0155144, IMG submission 106112) | Parcubacteria group bacterium RIFCSPHIGHO2_01_FULL_56_18 | reverse complement strand
GGCACGAAATAAAAAACGCTTGATATGCGAGACGAAATCGACAAAAACAATTGCGGAGAGGGAGGGATTCGAACCCTCGATGCGGTTTTACCCGCATAACAAGTTAGCAACCTGCCGCATTCGACCGCTCTGCCACCTCTCCCTTCATGTCAACGAACACAGTATCATACACAGCGCGTTATTGAATAGCTGACTTCCTCGTCTATACTTCCCGTATGGACATTACAAACATGATGGGTATCGGAGGCTTGGGGACCTTCGGCTCCGTCTCTCTTTTATTCATTCTCCTTTTGGTGTGGGGCCTTTTCTGGAAAGGATTCGCGCTCTGGTATGCCGCGAAGCGGCACGAAAAGTGGTGGTTCATTGCTTTTCTCATTATCAACACCGCAGGAATCCTGGAGATCGTCTACATCTTCTTCATCGCAAAAGTTCCGGAGTTCCGGAAAAAACTCGGCCTGTAGCGCATCATCCGACGATAGTGAGGAGGTGCCCGAATTCGGCGTCTTTGTCATGCAAGACATCCGTGTAGCGAGTTTGTAGTTGCTTCGTGATCAGACCCGCGTTCCCCTTTTCGATGGAGCGTGCGTCTATTTCAAGGATCGGCGTGATGTACGCCGAGGTACCGCACGCAAAAAGTTCGTCCGCGATGTAGAGCTCGGTGAGGTCTATCCGACGCTCTTCTGTAGGAATATTCATCGCGGCGGCTAATTCCAGAATGGTTTTCCGCGTGATGCCCTCCAAAATATCGCTCGCGATGTCTGGAGTCGAGAGAATGCCATCGCGAACGAGAAAAATGTTGGCCGCGCTCAATTCGCACACGTGTCCGTTCAGGTCCAGAAAAATGCAATCGTCATACCCGCTGTCGAGCGCATCCTGCTTCCCCAAGACAGAATTCACATACGCACCATTCACTTTGGCGCGCGAAGGGATGGCGGTATCGGGCGTCCGGCGCCATGCACTCGTCTTTACGCGCGCACCACTTTTTGGAAGGATCGGCGCTGCTTCGTACATGATGGCGCTGAAAACGGTCTTTTGTCCGCGGCTCCTGGTGCCCGGCAAAAGCTCCGACACGTGAACGGTCGCACGGATAAATACGTCCTCACGCGGATCATTGGCCGCGACGAGTTCTTTTACGATCCCAACGAATCGCTCTTCCGACCACTCTTTTTCAAAAGTATCGATACCGATGATGCGAGCCGAATTGATGAGACGACGATAGTGCTCTTTCAAACGGAATGCGACCCGAGTCTTTTTCGATGAGACGCATACGGGAAAAACCGTATATACGCTTAGTCCGTACAAGACAGCGGAACTTGCAACACTCACGTGCGCGTTCTCAATAGAAGTGAGGGCGTCTCCGAAAAACGCTTTTTCGTATATGCGGACCATACTCCGATTTTAGCACTCGTCCTGCGCTTTTGCGGTGCCAGTACGAAACCGGCCGCGTCAGACGCGGCCGGACCCTTCGAAGATAATCAAACAAACCTAAGGGGTAATGGTCGCAGAGCGAGGCGCACCGCGCTCGATGAACCAGCCGACGAGTGCGGCAGGAACGACCCAGTAGCCAATGAGGACGAGTGTCGATACATCCCACAGGAACGGCAGGAAGTTCGGAAGCACCTCCCACACCGCGGCCAATGACCCGGTGTCGAACAGCGTGCCGAAAATGCCGGAGACGAACGTCGTCGCGATAGAAACGAGTGCACCCGCCACGCCGAAGACGAGGCCCGCGCGAAGTCCAGAGCTTCGCAGGGAACTTTTCAAGAACCACCACGAGAGAAGACCGACGACGATCGCTGCGATTACGGTAAATACAATGTAAGGACCCCAGCCGGAGCCATCTTCGCTTAACGGCACAAGTGCGGAGAGGCCAGCGGCCACCTCGTTGATGAGGTAATTGCCGAAGAAAACCAAGAGTACAATGCGCTCCCATTTCATAGACGCTTTCAGCATACCGTGCGGATGCACGTGCGGCAATCGATGGTGTGTATATCTCCTCGTATGGTGTTCGTGCTTCATGGCCGTATATCTACCGTGGTCGTCGCGGCACGCGATACTCCTCCAGCGCTCATACACGAGAGGATGAAATTAGCGCGCGCTCGCAAGACGGGTGTTGTTGCCGTGCCAAAGACGGCGGTCCTCTCCGAATGCTCGGCCGTGAACGCAGGGAATTGTGGGCTGGAGATCACGCATGTGCGCATGCCCGTCGTTATCCACCCGAGGGTCGCGCGCTCCCCCGCTCGAACGAACTTCGGATTCGCGACGAGAATTATTGCTGCACGGACCGCCGGCTCGCTGACGCGTACATTCGTCACACAGCTTGCATTTGCGCCTGCGCCTTGACTGCCCACGACCGTCATCGAGTACACCGTCGGGCCGCTCACCTGGACCACGCGCGTGCCGTTTGCCGGCACACTGCCGATACCGGGCGTTATGCTCGCGCTCCGCGCGTTCGTCGTCGTCCACGAGAGCGTGGTCGTAGCACCGCGTGCGACCGTGCTCGGCGAAGCGGAGAGGGTGCACGACGCGGCAGTATTGGGGGCATCCGCGCACGCAGTCGGTATAGCGGGGACACTCCCGGAGACGGTTGGATTAGTTTTGCAGCCGAATTGGCAGCGCCGCAATTCCTGATCGACGCACTGCGTATCACGCACGTATTGAATATTGTTCCCGCACACGGTGCCGGCCGAACAACTCCCCGGCGCGTACGGTGTCTTATTGCCCGGCGCGGGCGGCGCAGCAGGCCGCGTGAGCGTGCTCGGCGGCTGGGCAGGTTGCATAGGCGCTCCCCCGCCTGTTGGTCGCCCTGCCGGCGTGGCTCGCCCGACCGGCGTCGCGCGCGGCTGACTCGCGGTACGCCGTTCATACGGACTGTCGCGCGACGTACGCGTGCGCGGCGGACGCGGTTGACCCGTGCGCGGCTGCGGCGGCGTTAGTGTGCATTCGATACCGAGTTCTCCTCCTTCTTCCTTTGCCTGACATTCAACCTTGCCCGGATCTAATTTAGGGTCGTTTTCTTCCGCGACCTTCTCGGGCGGCTTGGTCGGCTCGCCCTGTTCGTTCGTTGCTATAAAGTAGACACCGCCGCCGCCAAGGCCCAGCGCACTCGCGCCTACTAGAACGCCGATCAGTTTCTTATTGCCTGCCGCGTCGGTCGCAAATACCTGCTGTTCCAACGGAGGCGTAGCGGCTCCGCTGCCTGTTCCGCCCGCCGGCGGCGTTCCTCCGCCGGTGCCACCACCGCTACCTGCTCCACTGCCACCTCCATCCCCACCACCGATCGGGAAAGGATTCCCATCCTTGTCGAGCACTAATTTACCATTCAGTGTCGCGAGTCTGATTTTGCCGTCTGACCCTATTGCATTCGGTGAGAGCCTGACCTCTGCGACAACGACTCCGTCCTTCTTTAGGACGAACGTTTGTTTTGCGATTGGTTCGAGACCTTGCGGCAAGCCAAGGTTTGCACGCGTAAGCGTATCGCGATATTGCTGCTCAGATACATAACCGGACCTTCCTATTATCGAGAGCGTGTTCGTAAGAGCCGCGTTCCGAGGTCCTCCCCAATCGTACGTGCGAATACCGCCAACCAGATTGCTTGGTGCGACATCCGTATGGACCATGTTTGGTGTTCCTGAATACAGAGCACCGATACTCAGCGGGATCGCATTCTTCACTCCAGTTTGCTGTTCAATGACTGCGTTGACCGCTCGGCGCGCACCATTGCCCGCTACCGTGAACACATTGCGGGCATCCGCACCGCCCGGTACATGGTAGTCGAGAGCGTGACCGATGAGGTTTTGTGTACTATCACCTCCCGTCGCCGCGCGCACGCCAACAATGTTCCCTTGTGCATCGAGGGCTGCGATCGCGTGATGACGCGCCGAGCCGATGTGGGCTGGACGACTGCCAGATGTGAACCCGTAGGTATGGCCCGTAGAGCGTCGGATCATTTCGTTCAAAAGGATGAGTGTACCCGGGACTTTATCGAAGCCTTGCGCGATCCTTTTTGGATCCGCGGCTGAACCACTGTCGAGGGGGCGCATATTGAAATCTTTAAGGACATTGCCGTTTCGATCCCGTACAAGTCCATCGCGAGCGTATGTATAGATCTGTTTGAGTTTAGTAGGACCTCCCATTTCTTCGATAAGTCCTTGCGCAAGTATCTGCAATTGCTCGAACGTTGCAGGCGTGAAGGGACCGGTACCAATCGGCTTGGGATTCACTTCAGAAGGAGAGAGGTGCGCGATCGGGTTGTATGTGGCGAGCGTACGCTGACCAGTAACCGTAGACGGTGTTGCTTCCTTGAGCGAGGCATCAAAAATGTCGGGGCTAACCGTGCGAGCGCCGCCTGATTCCACAGAGATCATGCCGCCGGCAGCTGCCGCGACAATGGTCGGGTTTGTTTTAAGTGCATCGAGCGCGAGTTGGCGGACGACAGCTTGCCTCACATCGCCAGCCGTTCTCTGGAGGAATTCGTTGAGGTTGCCTGAATCAACGAACTGCCTGTCTCCTAGCGTGATGGCGCCATCCGTATTTGCCCCTGCAGCCGCAGGCCTGAATACCCGCATTTTCGTGACCCGATCTACCTCCGATAGTTTAGCCGCATCCGTTGCGCTTATTACTTTTCCGTCGATAACGAACGCGAATCCTTCGGTATGTATTCTCTGCATCTCCGCCCGTGCAGCGGCGGTACGAGCATCAACACGTGCTGGCTGCGCACTTTGCGTAGCCGGTGACGAACCAAGTACCCGCGCGAGCGGATTACCGCTAAGTGCTCCCGTGACGAGATCTCTGTGCGCGACGGACGTCTCGGCCGTTATCGACGCACGGTCCAAAAGATTCCAATCCCTCAGGAGCGTTCGAAGCGCCTCGCTGCGAGTAGCGGTGCTTGGTCCGTATACCACCGTGAGCCGGTTTGCCGTATTGCTACCGAGCCACGTGACGATCGGGCCGAGAGAATTGTCACTGTAGAGACAATCCAGACAAAGAACATTCCGCGTCTGGTCGCCTATGCCACTACCCGTGAGCGCGTTGCGGAGCGGCGAGCCGCCACCACTGAAGCCAGTAATCAAAACCTCCATGTCAGGAATGGATGCCGCGAGGTCTGCATTGCCTGTAGCACGCGCGATGTGTGGGGCAACTTGGCGCAGAACGTCTTTGAAGCCGCTTCCCGATTGCAGGTTGCCCCATATCGAGCTGTGCACGACCGGACCATACTGCGGTGCAAGAAAAATAACGTTGGCTCCGCGAAGCTGATCGAACGCTTTCTGAACTGTTGGGAGACTCGTTTCCCCGTTACCGTGGTTGTACCACACGACGCGCGCTTTCGTCGGATCACCATGCACGCCGACATGCATCGTGTTGCCCGCCACGCTTACTGTTCGTAACGCAACAGGGGTCGCTTGCGCCGATGCGGTATCCGTCGGCGCTACCGTGGTTGGAGACACTACCGTTTGTGCCGCAACAGGTGCGGATTGAGCCCATCGCGGTACGTAGGAAGCGTCGGGCGTCGTCGTACGTGTGGCAAGATATGCCTTTTGACCCTCGCTGGGTCCTTTGGGGTTTATCATCGAATGCGGCAGGACACTCTGCGTGAAATTAGGTTGTCCGGTTACTTCTCCATACGCTCTGAAGAGAAGGGCGACCGTGTCGGCGGCTCCCTTCGTCACGGCATTTTCTGAAGCTGCGACAACGCTTATGCCTAATGAGTTCCAACTGTAGTTATCGCCTGCGGTAGGAAGCCTAAGTAGCTGACCAGTATTCTCATTTCGCGGGCGCGCACTCACATGGTTTGTCCGCTGTGAAAGTGGGGCCGCAAGTACTGTTTTGCAAGGAGCGACAGGGCAATTTTCCACAAGGAGATGGTAACCGAATACCGCCACACCGAACACAGGTCGTTCCTGCGCTCTTTGGGTCCCCGCCAGTATTCCGCTGAAGGTCCCTGGACCGGTGTGATGCGAAGCTCCGTGCGTCATAGGCGCAACTGACTTTTCGTACGGCTGACGCTGTTGGTAAAACCGCATACTCGCATCGTATTGCGACGTCACTGGCACACCCAACTGTCCCGCCCTCTGTATGAATTCCGGTTCGATTGCGCGGTCAGCTGCAACAAGCGCATCGCCGGTGAGTTGCGCATACGGCGTCGGGGTCGCCTGAGCTGTCGGTACAGGCATAAGGGTCTGCGCACGAGCTGGCGGTCCAGCAGCCACGAAGGGTGCGCCGGCACTTCTACCTGCATCAAAAAGTACGTACTTAGTCGCACCACCTGCAGCCGGTTGGTACAAACTCGCGTCGCGGATCTCGCTGAATTTATCCCATGTCATCCCAGTGAGGTTTCCGCTGTCGAAAATGCCTTGGATGAAATAACTGTTGGGGGTGTAGCCTACTCGGCCGAACGGATTGTTGGTCGAACCCTGGTCCCATCGCCGGCCGCTTTCCATTACTCCACCGCGAGGTACAGCTCCGATGTGGAGGCTGGGCGTTGAATACATGCCGCCACGCATCGTTCCGTTGAATCCGAGAATGTTCGCTGCCTTCAAATATGCTGCGAATTCCGCGTCGCGCGCAGCCGCGTACCCACGCACAGTGCCCGGATCTCGATACCATTTCGGATCGTTCGCAAAGTTATTCGGTGCGATCGCAACGTCTGCATCCCATCCGCGCTTGTGCTGTTCGTTGAGCGGTTGGCTCGGAATGTGGTTGGATTCTGTCGTCGCCAAAAGTGTATTTCTGTAACCTTGCTGGCCGAGCATGAAGTCTCGCAAGAGCAGTATTTGCAACAGGTCTCCCGTAATGTAGTTCTGATTCTGGAATTGCGGCCCATCATTTAAACGAAGTAGGGAGGTGCTGTTGCGTGCATCTGCATCACGAATAGAGCCCATGAGCCCGGAGTAGTCTGTTCCTGGTTTCAGTACGTATTCCGTTGCGTTTATTCTATCCGCTGCGTTAAGCAATGTCTGGGCTCCTTGCTTAACAATGTCGCGAGCACCGACCGCATATGCATTAACACCGCTTACACCACTTTCGGGATTGGTAGGCCGCTGCGGACCGAGATGCCGCGTTTGGACGATAGGCAATCCCGCATAGCCCAGTTCACGAACACGCGCGTCCACAGCTCTGACCGCTTCAGATGGCCACACGACAATCATCGAACCGGCTGTGTCATTGGCAGTTCCTATAAAATCCGGGTTCGGAATTCGGAATGGCAAGATGACGCCCTCATCCGGTATCGCTGTGCTTAATTTTTGCGCCATGTCGCGCGCTTGCGATTCCGTTGCGGGGGCGCCGTTCGATATAGGAACGAGCTCCGCTACAAGAGCGCCGCGACTGTCCAGAAGTTGGAATCTATTTTGAAATTGCGTCGAGGGCTGCACCGATGCGATGCGTCCTGAAATGGTGCTCGGAAGTGAGGCGCGCAGCGTGTCGAGAGGGGTGGGAGCATTCGTCGGAATCTGCGTTGCGGGCGAAACCACCGTCTGCGCAGGCGTTGCGCTGGCGGGCGCGCCAGCGATCGCCTGCAATTGATCTCGCAGCGTCGCGATCTCGCCCTCCAGTCGCCGACTAGTCGCATCTATTTCAGCCCGCTTCGCAGCCGTCTGCTGTGCAGCCGCAGCCGCGCCTCTCTCTGCGGCAGCGAGCGCGGCCGGCAGTTTGTCATCCGCCATTTTTCTCAGATCGCCGACCAGTCCTCCCTTATACCCTGCAGCCTCGCCACCGCTGAGGACATTTGCCTGTTCCGTAAGCCAGTCTTCGTTCGGTATCAGCTTTGCAATATCTTTTTGCATTGCGCTCTCTATTCCGAGGATCCTGCGCGCCAGCCCTTCTATTGACTGCCGGTCGGCGAGAGATACTAATGGATTGCCTGCCGCTTGCTGCACTGCATTTACGTACGCACGGGTAGCGTTTAGGGACGCTTTACCCGTCGCTCTGCTCGGATTGACTGCAACAGCCTTACTCGCAGCTTCCATAGCCGCGTATGTACTTGGCATACTTTTGATACTCGTACCTAGGGTAGTGATATTCGGATCGGATGATGGCAACTGAAGGTTCCCGGCTTCGGTGCGAAGATCGTTTATCTTGGTTTGATTTGCATCTATTTGCGACTGCAAGGCCCGTGCATTTCGCTCCAGCTCCGCGATCTTCACCTCTGCTGCCTTAACGGCCTTGGCCTTTGCGTCTCTCTGCTTTTTCGCGGCGTTCAGCACTTCTTCTGCCGTTTGTGCGCTCGATGTGAGCTCCTGAGCGTCGTTCCGAAGAGCTTCGATCCTTTGAGGAAGATCTGTAACTGCTGCCCGCGTCTGTGTCGCAATCGTCGAAGCGCCGTTTTGAAGTTGCGAGGTTAGCGCATCCCAGCGGTTTTGTATCTGCCTCCGTGCTTGCCAACCCAGCCACGAAGTCTCGTAAACAGCGAGAAGTCCTTGCAGCTCTGCACGGGCAGAAGTAAGCGATCCTATTGCCGTGTTTAGTTGGGTACGAGTTGCATCAGGTGTGTCGGGATGCTGCGCAGCAGCTTTTGCAGCCGGGGTTATGTCATCGGCAATAACACGCATGGCTTCCTGCAGGAATGGATACCCACGAGGAGACTTATAGGCGTTTGCATTCTGTAGCTGACGCGCCACCTCGGCCACGGCTGTGTCGACAGCTGCCACTGCCGGCGCCGAAGCGAGGCGCGTTTCTAACTCTCGTATTTCAGCTTCGCGTGCTGCGACCTGACCACGCAGCGCATTCAGCGCTGATGTCGGCGCCTCGGCCGCATTCACTTGGTTCGTTAAGCGTTCCAATTCTGCGCGGTCTGTTCCTAACTGCGCTCTAAGTCTCGCAATTTCCGAAGTCTCGCGGACCGGCTGTGCGATCCCTTGAGCGACTGGTTGTGTTGCGGCAGCGACACCTGCCGGGAACGTCAATCGTCCAGGTGTTCCGTCGGGGCCAATAGGTAGCATTCTGCCGAGCATTACACCGATCGCACTTATGGTCGGCCGTGGCTGTAATTGTTTGGACTTCGTTTGGAATTTAGGCAAAGGAGTGCTCGGCGTCGCTATCACCGGACCTGCGGTTCCGTTCACGGTGTGTCCCGCGCTTTGGAGCAAACGAACGGCTTGCGCCCTGTCGGCCGACGTAATGAACGAGCCGTCGCATAGCGAGTACTCTGCGCAGGCAACAGCGGTAGAGACACGCATTATTTGATCTATGTTGTTCGGCGAAAGTACTGCATCAATGTCCGCGTCGGTAAGACCAGCTCGTGTGAGTGCGTTGAGGCGTTTATTCCGATTAAGTGTCGGGTGATCGCGATCCGGTACTGCCCAAATGCGATCTTGAGAAACAAGAGTATTTAGACCGCGCTCCGTTATGTATGCGGTGCGTTTCATAACGTCTGCAGCCAACCATGCGCCGAGAGAGGGATACGTCGCGTACACCTCTCCACCGCGCCCTACTTTTTGTCCCATGGAAAGTCCATTGGCTTCAAGCATTTTTCGTATGTCATTCATCGCAACACCTTGGTATTTATGCCCGCCACAATTATTACCTGCGCAAATGCTCGATGCTCCCGCCGGAGAAATGAAGCCGGACAATAATCGGTCAATTGCATCGAGCATTGACCGGATTGGGGCTGTTTGCACAGCATTCGCATTCGCATTTGCTGGCGCTGTGGGCTGGCTGCCCGAAGATCCGCCGAGGCCGCGCAGCTCTGCTATTCGCTCAGTAATTACGCGGTCGACTTGTTGGAGTTCACTGCTAGTAAGCGTCACGGGGCTGTCCGGTCGGCCTGCAAGCTCGCGCGCAACGTTGTCGCGTGCTCCCGCAAATGCCTGCGTATTATCTAAACCACGAGCCTGCAATTCCGCTGCAATGTCCAGATCAGACACCTCCGGTCTTTCGGACCGGATGCTATTTACGAGCTGATCGGCTTGTTGCGAGGCCGTGAACTGATCCGCAATCGGAACATTCGTTTCAACGGCGGGAGCGGCGATTGGCGACGAGATCAGGTTCAGATTCGAGAGCATGTTCCAGAACTGGCCGGAGAGGAGCGGCTGCACGAGCCCCTGAATGGGATTGGTGATGGGAAATCGGGGTATCAAGTTGGCAACAGATGGGCTCGGAGCGGTTGTTGGTACACGGGCACCTGTCGCATCGAGAGCAGAACCGAACCGAAGCGCCGGTGATATATCTTGCGCGATCCGCACGCCGACGGATGCCATCTCCGTTATGTTCACACGCGCGTTGTTGAGGAACGTACGCGCGGCGACGGAAGACATGTCTGCGGCAAACAGATTTTGCGTCAAAACCGCGGTGCGTAACGCACCTTCTGCTGCCCCTCGCACTGCTTGCATCGGACTCAAGCGGCCAGATAACAGGTCCCCCGTGTATCTAAACGGCGAAGCTGCGATCTCCGTCATAGCTCTTCCAAACCCTCCAGGAGGCAGCATGCCGTCGACCGGTCGAATAATGGCATTGCTGATGGCCCGGCCAAGCGGCTCTTGCGCGGCAAATTTATTTCCAAGATTCTCCGCTATGTCGCCTCTGATGCGCGTTGCGTTTGCTTCTACTTGAGTAGCGTTGGTAGCGAAGTTGTCCGCTCTCCCCGTTACTTCTGCCAACCTCCGCTCGGCAACCAGCGTATCTAGGTTTGCTTCTGCGGCACGAATTTCCCGCAACCCCGCCTGCGCCTCACGCAAGTTCGTCGATGCGTTGTAGTCTCGCACCGCATTGCTATACCTACTCTGAGCTGAGGTCATCTCCGCGTCGGTCGGTGCAAGTCTACTCGTAGGTTGCGACTCTCCAGCCATTCGTGGCGAAATAGTCTCAGTGGTTGGTGGCCGGCGATTGTCTTCGGGTGCACGACTCGTGCCGCACGGCGCTTGCGCGAGGTTCATTCCGCGCAAGCCTACTGGACATGGGGTGGTTTGCTCCGACTGCGACTGTCGCGCTGCAGCCGCACGATTTTCCGCGTCTAGACGTGCACGTTCAGTGGCAAGGTGTCTGCTGGCGGCGTTGTACGTGTCCATTTCCGCTTGATACCTTGCGGCTAGGGATTGATTGGTGTCTGCAAGCGCCTGCTGATAGTTTCGTTCTGCGGCGGTAAAGGAGTCATCAAGTCGCGTGAACGACCTGCTGAGCTGTTCAGTCGTCATCGGCTCAAGCGACCCTCCGCTGCGGAATGTTTGTATGTCACCAGCAGCCGTGCGATTGACAAAGATCGTCGAACCGTCATCCAGTCCCACTTGTGCTCTGCCAACGAACTCACGACCAAGTGGGCTTGTTCTAAAAGCCTCGGCATAAGTAGCCGGGAGACTCGATGTTCTCGTACCCGCCCATTCACGAAGTGCAGGATTCACGCTCGAAAGGTTCGGAGGCGGACTTAGCACGTCGGCACCGACGGCGCGCAGCGGAACATTTGTATTTGCTGCAGGTGGTATTTCAGGCACCCCCTGACGGAATAGTCCTTCAAGCTGTGCACGTCCGGATGCAGCCGCATCTGTAATCGCGGTCGGAACGCGCGCACTGACGGCTTCAAATCCTCCCTGAACTGCGCGCTGCAACGTTGTCGAGTCTGCAAGTGGGTTGGGTGCTGTTCTAAATTCCAGCGCATTTGCCCCCGGAACAGAAGCGTCGCCCAGCGCCCGTGGTGTTAGAGCGGAGCCACCCTCAAATCGTGCTGCATCGGTCGCAAGGATGCCTCCGGGAGTGAATGGGGGTGTAACGGCATCGAATGCTCCGCGAAATGCTTGGAATCCTCTTGTGAGCTGCATTCCGGTAAAGGGATCGACTGCCGCCGCTATCGTCACGGCGTTCCCGAAGTTTACGAAACCGCTTTCAGTATTGGTGAGATTGTTGAATTGATACCAATCGTTCGCGTTCGGCGCCAGGTAATAAGCAATTGCCTGAAACGGCGCCGCTACCATATTGTAGGGATTGAGCATGTGCGGCACATTGGGAAGTGCCTCGGCTCCGAACGCGCCCACCGCATCTCCGACCGCACGTGATACAGAGCCAAGACCGAGCAGCGCATTTGCCGCGGTCGAATACATAGGAATATGAGAGTTGGCCATTATCTGCAGCGCCTGCCCTATGCGACCGGGTGCTGGCCTGCCGAGAAGAGCGTCGACGTTTTTCTGTGCGTCCGAACCGGGCGACCGGAGAGCAGGATCCGCATACTCAAGAATTTTTTCGTTTGCGATAGTCATTTTCAATTCAGCATCGCGTACGGCCGCGTCTACTCTTAGCATGCTCGATTCCAAGAGAGCAACGTCCCTGGCGGCGGCGGCGACCTCGCGTGCAGAAAGTGAGGGGTTATCGAGATCCGCCCTGCGCAGGGCAATGGTATTTTCCAATCCCGTTCTTGCTTCTTGTGCGGACAAAAGTGTATTCCGCTGCTCTGCCCATGTGGAGGCCTGATCGAGGAGCAATCTATTTGCGGCCCCAGTCTCTGTAGAGATTGGGTCCGTTGCGAGAGCACGGCGCGCGATGAGGTCGGAGTATCCCTGGTTATTCTCTATCGCATTCAAAATGTTGTCATTTCGCTGTATCGCCTGCGTTGCAGCATTGATCGTTTTCTCCTGCGCGCGGACGTCCGCTTGTATCGAATTTTGCACCGCATAATCGTTGAGGCCGTTGCGCTCTATCCGCCGTATGACCTCACGCGCTACCGCCTGTTCATTCAGGTCAGAGTTCGGATCGTCAATGATCGAACGTTGTTCATTGATGAGCGCGTCGTACCGTTCTTGGGCGCTGTTCGCCACAGCTCCTCTGAGCGCCTCCGCCTGCGAGATCGCCGCTTGCTGATTCGCGGTGTCCATAAGTGTCGCCGCGCGCGCGAGATCTTTCCCAACTGTCTCATTGTCAATGCGATATGCGGCCTCAGGATTCGTCGGCAGCCCGGTAGCCGGATCTGTAACGCGGGCTAGCGCCGCGTCAAAATAATTACGGGTTGCGCTCTCTAGTGCCCTGTCCGCGGCAATGCGAGCTTCGATATCAGCGAGCGTGCGTGGCTCATTACCTACGAAGTTCTGCGCAAGATCACGCGCCATCTGATAGTCGCCGCGCTGCACCGCAAGCTCCGGACTTGTATCTGCAAATCCGCGCGTGTCCGAACCAAGCACTTGCCGCAGTTGCGCGCCTAAACCTTGTTCTGGCGCCGTAAATGCATTGTAATCAGCCACTGTTTGGGCAAACTGCGGTTGTACGTTATTGTCGAAATTCGCCTTAAGCTCCTCAAAATCCTCCACCGCGCGTCCAATAGCTCCATTGACCGAATTCCACTCCGCGATTTGGGCGTTTGTGGGTTGATTTCCTTGCGGGCTGTACCATTCCTGCCCGGTGCCATCGCTCTTGGCCCGTAGTTGTAGCCCCATCTCGTCTGCCAATTGCCGTTGATGCTGAACAAGCATCTGTGCGGTCTCCTGTGCATCCACCACCTTTCGAACTTCTTCGGTGAATCTCTCTTGCTCGCGCTGAACATGGGCTCTGACCTGCTCAATCTCTTCGGCACGATCGCGAAGAGGAGTGAGGCGTTCGACTTCGGATTCTGCCGCGACACGCTGTTCGGGTGTCGCCTCATCGCTTCCAGCTATCATTTGCTGCTGTTCGATCCTATCCTGGAAATACTCTGACCCCTGAGACAGGGTCGCGAACTTATCTGCTTCATATTGTAGGACGGCCGGATTATCAGAAACCGTTCGAAGCCACGACTGCTCCGGGGATTGAAGCGTGTCAGGCGCACCTGCAAATGGTCTACCGAATGGATTCTGATTGTCGGAATCTATAACCGGATTCCCGATTGCTTCTTCCCACGCCGATCTATCGAACGTATCGGCCGGATCGTTTGATGCAGGAGGTGCTTCAGGAAGTTGCCCGAATTCGCTCAAGTCGGGCAGCACGGTCGGCGCGTCGGCAATCACTTCAATTTCTGGAAGTTCGGTCGTTTGTACACTGTTTGCGATATTGTCTATGGCGCCTGCGATATCATTCTTAAGCGCAACGTATCCATCTCGGACTCCATCTTTCAGTTCATTGAGTGTGCCGCCGACAGCTTTCGTCGTTGCATCCCACGCGGAACTTAACCGCTCGCCGATCCCGGGACGGGTGTCTTTGCCCGCGGGCTGGCCTTCTCGTGTCGCTTTTGGCGAGCCGAACGTGCTAGCGGGAGCACTTTGACCCTCGACACTCTTCACGCCGGAAGGTTGGGCACCGCCACTACCGGACCCGGTGGGCGGCTGCAATGTCGCGGCGTTCTCTGCGGTGGGCAAACGCGACTTGAGGTCGAGGAGCTGCTGCTCCTGATCAGCAATGGATCTCTCAAGTGCCGGAGTTAATTGTCCGTTATCCGACGCCTCCATCCCCTGTTGCGCGAGCTGATACAGCTGCATATCGATGTTCTCGCGCATCGCGGTCGTGTTTTCTTTGAGCGCGGTGTCCGCCTCGGCATACCGCGCGGGGTCTGTTACTTGGCATCCGCTGTTCGTGCATGTTTCATACTGCCCACGCTGCTCTTCTAAACGATCCTGATCCTCTTGCAACTCTCGGAGTTCTGCCGCCGCTTGTTCAGGGGTGGCTTTTTGCTTCGGCTTCTCGTCCTTGTAGCTCAACTCTTTGCAGTTGTTCTGTGCTACACAGATCGCCGTTACTTTAGAGCCTGCGATTTTCGTGAACGAACAATCCTTCGCATACATGCACGGGCCCTTCTGACCCTGCGGCGGCTGCGAGCCATATTTACAGTTGTAGTTGCCCGCTGTGCACGATTTATTGTTGTCGGCCGCCGCATTCACTTGTGCAAGCTGCGAGCCTACCTGCGCAGGCAGGCGGGAGAAAACGAGATTAGTGCCGGCGGTGTCGGTATAGAGATAGACCAACCCAACGACTACGAATGCGAGCAAGAGCGGGGCCGACCCTTTTGGGCTATACCGAAAACGGCCCCCTATTGGGAATCGCATGTCTCCTCATTTTACAATGAGAATCGAGCGAATTCGGCCAGATTTAGAGCACCTTGTGTATGAGCCAGGTGAGGAGCGAGAGGACGAGTGCGCCGAGGAGCGCGGGGATGAATCCGGCAACTGCAAACCCGGGTACGACGAGTGTCATGGCGTAAAAAAGCAGCGCGTTCAGTACAAAAGAGAAGAGACCGAGCGTAATGATAGTGATGGGAAGCGTAAGAACGGTGAGGACAGGTTTAATGACCATCACAATGACCGACCATACGAGAGCGACGAGGAAAAGCGTGGGCCATCCGCCCTCCGCGGTGATCCCCGGCACGAGGTTGACGGTCAGCATAACCGCCGCGACCGTCCCCAGATAACGCAGTACGAAGTACATGCCCCCTATCATACACCACCAAAGCGAAACTTTGGCGCGGTACGTGTTTTGAGGGGTCTCGCGCAGGGCGACGGCCCGAGCGGGAGCACTGCGCGAGCACGCGCAGACAGCGACCCCGAGAAATATGCACCGCGACAGAGTTCGCGTCACTCCCACTTCCCCTCTTCCCCCTCTTCCAATCCTCCCAGAGGTCCGTCTTCATCATCTTCAGTTTCTTCAGGTGACTGTTCCGCAGCGCCTTCCAAAAGGTTCCCCCCTTCATCTTCTTTCTTTCGATCGTCATCGATGAAATTCATAATTATTTTTCAAGACACGTCTGATAAATCCAGACTTCGCAATATTACTAACCAATGCGGCACACGCAAGATGGGTTCGACGTACCTGTGGATATACAATACTGCGTATGGCCCCAGCTGACGCAATATCCCAGCATTTTCGCCTCACGCCCATCCAAGCGCGCGGCCTCAAGAAGTTGGGCATTACGACTATCCGCGATCTGCTCTACCACTTCCCCGTTCGGTACGACCAAGGTGGAACGAACTCAACAATTACGGGCCTCGTCGCGGGAGGATCGGTGACTATCTTTGGCACTATCGGGAAGCTCGAGACCCGCCGCTCGTGGAAACGCAAAATTCCCGTCGGAGAAGCGACCATCACGGATGCATCAGGCTCGATAAAGGTCATGTGGTTCCACCAGCCCTATCTCGCCAAGAAATTTTCCGAAGGGCAATTTGTCAAAGCCGTAGGAACGGTCGGCGGCAAGGGGAAACCGTACCTTGCAAATCCGCATGTGGAAGTTGCAGACCCTGTTGAAGCAGGTCTCTTTAAGTCTCCTCAAGTGTCTGACCAACAAGCCGCAAGCTTTTTCGCCGTATATCCGGAGACGCGCGGTGTAACTTCGCTGTGGTTCCGGCATGCGTTCGAGAAACTGTACGCAGCAACTGTCTTAGACGCGGTCGAAGATCCTATTCCCTTCGACATCGTGAAGCGCTACAACTTGCCCGATATACGGAGTGCTCTTTTGTATATTCACAAGCCAGACGACCTCAAACACGCAGAAGCGGCGCGGAAGCGATTTGCCTTCGAAGAGATCTTCTCGATACAGATCGTGCGCGCGCAAGAGCGCGCGGAAAACGACACGCAGGAGTCATTCCCCATTCACGAGGGCGAGGCGCTGGCGCAGAAATTCTTGGCGACCATCCCTTTTCCTCCGACCGGAGCCCAAAAAAGGGCTATCTCTGATATTCTGGCGGATTTCAAAAAACCCCACCCAATGGCGCGACTCTTAGAAGGCGACGTGGGCGCAGGCAAGACGCTCGTTGCCGCGGCAAGCGCTTACACGGTGGTCAACAGCCGTCCGCCAAATCGCACGTCAGGAACATTGCAGGTCGCATACATGGCACCGACGGAGATC
>Ga0155144_107_pt4 | contig 17282 bp, 11 predicted proteins | sample RifCSPhighO2_01_FD_106112 | JGI IMG/M metagenome (GOLD analysis project Ga0155144, IMG submission 106112) | Parcubacteria group bacterium RIFCSPHIGHO2_01_FULL_56_18 | reverse complement strand
GGGAATGCCCGAAAACGACGATTCGGTTTCCGTTCCGATAATCATACAGTGAACGTGAACGTACTCACGGAGCGAAAAAAAAGAGCGCGCCGACTTGTCGCGTATCTCAAGAAGGCATATCCGGTGCCGAAAAGCGAATTGAAGCACCGGACGCCCTTTCAATTTGTCGTTGCGGTCATGATGTCGGCACAGTGCACCGACAAAGTGGTAAACCGCGTGACGGAATCACTTTTTAAGGAGTGCAACACCCCGCGTGATTTTCTATTCCTAAGTTCGCAAGAACTTGAGAATAGAATTTCTTCGGTCACCTTCTTCCGCAATAAGGCGAAGGCCATAATCGGAGCTGCGAAGAAGATTGAAGACGATTTTGCGGGCAAGGTGCCGCGCACGGCAAAGGAATTACAGTCGCTGCCGGGTGTCGGTTACAAGACGGCGCATGTAATCCTCGGAGAGCTCTATGACACCTGGGAAGGAATCCCGACGGATACCCATGTGAAGCGTTTTGCGAAGCGTTTCGACCTGACCGACAACGAGGACCTCACCAAAATCTCAAAAGATCTGGAAGCACTCGTTCCGAAAAAAGACTGGAAGTACGTCAACAACGGCTTCGTCCTCCACGGCCGCTACATCTGCCCGGCACGTCCGCACGATTGCGCAGTGCACCCGCTCACCAAACTGTGGCCGCAAGCAGCCACCCGCTGGCCGAAGACTCGTACCTAGAGGTGCCGCCTGACGCGGCGCACGGTCTCTATCGCGTAGTTGAACGCATATCTCGTCGTGAGCGGCTTATCCTGCGCATGGAGGTATGCCTCCGCAAAACCGCCGAAACCTTTTTTGAAGAGCGACAGGCCGGCCCATGCGTGGCCGGGCCGGTCTTCGGGTGCAATGCCCCAGAAATTATAGAGTGTGCAGCCGCGTTTTTTCGCCTCTTGGATGACGCGCCATTGCAGCAGATACGAGACATTTGAACCGGCGCCGGCTCGTGAGCCGCTGTGGTGATAAAAGGCCTGACCGTTGTAGAAAATGATGATAGCTGCTGCGACGACCTCGCCTTTGTAGGCACCGAAGAAAAATACCGCCTGATCGTCTTTGCTGTAAAGTTCGAACTCAGTCTGCAGGTAAGTCTTGCTAAACGGCGTAAACTGCTGCCGTTCAAACGTCGCTTCGTAGATAGACCAGAACTGCTCCATCGCGGCAGGGTCGGTGCTTTGGGTAATCAGGACGCCTTCCTTTTCCATTTTCTTGATGGTGTACCGCGTTGTCTTGCGCATCTCCTTGAGGAGTTGCTCCTCCGGTTTTGAAATATCGAGTATCCATGAGAGTTCCGGATGCATGTGTATCGGAGCGTCCCGGAAGCCGAGGCTTTGGTAGAGTGCGCGGTTCGTCTCGGTCGCGGGCGAAAGAGGGCAGAAGCGCATGAAGTCGCATTCTTCGTCGCGCGCAATCTCCGTGCAGTAATGCACGAGAGCCGCAAGCGCCCGCTTCTCGTCGCCCACGTCCGCAATGAGCGGCCCATGCGGGCACACGAGGAATGTCCCTCTGCGGGCGTGAATTTTTATGAAGAGCGCGATACCGACGAGCGCTCCGTCGTTATATACTCCGACGCGGAATATCTTCGACCCCGTCTGTTCGTAATGCCGCCCCCACTTCCACGACTGCAAGAAACTGTGCGGCTTCAGGCCAGCCAAAAAGCGCTCCCAGACGGCTTCATTCCATACGGGCTTCACGTGGTAGGTGTTGCCGTCTTCGGACTTAAGCCACCCGTTGATGTCCGCCGCAATCGACGCCGCCTGCTCCGCGGAGACGTTCGGATGTGTCGGGAGGTTTACCATCATCCGGGAGATTTCCTCCGCATGCGGACATTGCCCGCGATAGTCGGTCTTGTACAGGTAGCGCTTGGGCCCTATGGGTGCGTCATACCAGATGTCCCGCACATAGACATGCCGCGATTTCAAATGCTCAATCAGAATATCCCGCTCATAGTGGACGATAGGGAAGCGCAAATTTGAGGCGTCCGGGAGCCGCCGCATGTCGCCCTCGAGCTGCAACCGCTTGTCGATTTTTTCCGCATATATCCGCGCAATCATCGTCCGGTGCTTCGCGGTTTTTTGGAGTGCACGGTACTCCCGCAGTATCGTCGCACAGTACCAACCGGGAAGTTCGTGCACATCGCTTTCATCATTATCGGGGAGCGGGCGTGAGAGCAGTCCCAGAAAACGCAGGAAACGGTGTATGGCCGGTCCGAGACCGATGGAGTGCGTAGTACGGATTATGTAGGTGAAAAGCGGATAGAAACGGTCCTTTAGCTGTCTCCGGATAGGGACTTTTCGCGGAGAGGCGTAGGCGAGCTGATATTTCGGATTCCGCACAACGAGTGCGCCGCCTGCGACCGCATCCACCACTTTGTCTTGGCTGAATGAAAGGACGACGAAATCGCCGATGGTTCCGGCCTCTTTGCCCGATGCATACGTCGTGCCAATCGAGTGAGCCAAATCCTCGATGAGCGCGATTTGGTGTTCCTCACACAGCGCTTGGATGCCCTCTATGTCGCACGGGAGACCGAGCGTGTTTTGCACGATGACGGCTTTTATCGACGGATCTGCCGCCAACGCGTCGCGGAGCGCATCCGCCGAGAAATTGAGCGATGCGTTTGAAATGTCGAGGTAGTGGCACTTACTGTTGCTCTCCTCTACCGCCTGATAGACCGCCCAGCAGGTGAATCCGTTTATCGCGACGGCACCGTTGCCGGGAATTGCCTCAAGTGCGAGGCGCAGAGCCTCGCGCCCTTTATAGGTGAGCACTACCTTGCCGCCGTGACGCGATTCGAGGTATTCGGCGAGCTTTCTTTGATGTGAAGCGCCGCCTACCGCAAAGAGTATCCGTGCCGCGAATGCAAACGTATGATTAGATCCCAGAGAGTTGAAAATATTCATGGTTACTTGAGCTCCTCTTCGATGAGTTCCGCCACCCGCCCGGCGTGTGTGATGTGCGGTGAGTGCCGCGCGCCGGGGATAACGACCATTTTCGAGCCTCGAATGCCCGCGTGTATCACCTTGCCGGCCGAGAGCGGCGTCGTCGCATCATTTGCTCCCCAGATAATGAGAGTGGGACATTGTATCTTGTGCAAAATGAGCGAGAGGTCTATCGAAAGCAGATTCGCCATTGTCTTTCGCATTTCCGGTGTCGCTTTCCGGTAATCGCTTTCGCGAATAATCTTGTACAACATACTCCGGAAACGCTCCGAACGAACGAACATTTGTCCGATACTCGCGACTTTTTTGAAAATGTCGCGTTTCCACCTCCGTAATCCCGTCGGCGGAATACCCGCGCTATCTTCGAGGATAAGGCGCGCGACTTTTCCGGGATGCTCCGCCGCGAAGGCGAGCGAGACGCGCCCGCCGTGCGAGTGCCCATAGAGGACGACTTTGTCATGCGCCGCCGTTTTTTCTTCCAACCACTTCACATGATCGTCGAGCGTCCACACGGGGTTGGTACCGTCGGTAAGCCCGGGCATGAGGAGGAATTCGTAATCGATTCCACGGGCTGCAAGCATCTCGAGCAGCGGCTCCCATGTCTCCGCCGCGTGATACGTCCATCCGTGTAAAATAAAAAGTTTCATCCCGCTCTTTCTATGCTGGTAATACGCTTCATACAAAAATATATAAAAGGGTGGGATTCATAGTCCAAAATTCTTCCTGCGCGCGACCCATACCGCTTCACGCCGGCACAAGTGTGCCGCGTCGGCTTTATCGAGGAGCAGATGCTCTATAATACCCTCCAAAAACCGCGCGCCTTTGAAGACAATCGTTTCTCCGCCCCCGAGCTCAGCCATGAGATAGTCCAACGCTTCTTTCGGACCGATGAAGGATGCGACATCCATGCCCTTTGCCTGAAGAATGGGTTTGACATGCGTCTGCGTGCGAGGCCCCACCAATACGATGCGCTTGAAATCACTCGTCGCAAGTATCCGGGCAAGTCGCTCGTGTTCCTCTTGTTCCAGCTCGCCTTGTTCGATCAAATCTCCGAGCACCATCCACTTTTCTCCCGGCAACATTTCAGCCATACGAACAATCGCGGCGACTGACTCTGCGTCCGCATTGTAGCTACTATCGAGAAGCGTTGTATTTTTGAGACCCCGGAAAACAGAGCTCCGCCCCGGCGGCATGGAAAGCCCTGAAGGATTGTTCGTCGGTTTTATCCCGAAATATTCGGCAATTTTCACGGCTGAAGCGATTCCATAAAATATTTCTTTCGGAAGTACGTACGGCAACCGATAGGAAATATTGGAAATAGTAAAATCGCTTCCCGAAGCATGCACCCCGTATGCGGTAAGCAATTCTTGCTCTTTTATTTCGTAAAGAAGGACCCCTGTCCGGGTCGCATTCTCGAGGATACGCGTATTATCGGCGTTGATAATCGCGAGTTTGGACGTGTGCGCAAGGAAACGCGCAAATCCATATGCGATTGCTTCATCCACGTTTGCAAAACCTCCCGCACCCACGCTTTTCTCAAATAACATGCTGTGCGTGCGTGCGGAACTGAGCCATACGCATACTTCAGGTTTCAACAGTGGTCCGAAAAAGTCCCCGTCACCGGGCCTGTCGCCGTCCACCTCAACGACGTACAACTTTTCCGGATGCGGCCCCTTGAACGCATAGAAGGGCGCCATAAGAAACAACGTCGGCCATTCAAAGAGGGAATAGTTTGACCGTTTGAGCCCCAGAATATCGAACGGTATACCGAACGCGCTGTTCGCCCTGTATGAGTATTTTGCCGCCGAACCGAGTTGCCAGGCGGTGAGATGCAGTGCCGTCGTCTTTCCGTTGGAGCCCGTTATGATAACGACCCGCGGCTTCCAGCTACGGAGGCGAATACGGGCAAAAAAGCTGAAATACCGGGCGACCGTGAAATAGAGCGCAATCTTTAAGTGTTGAATCATTATAGGCCCAGAATACTAGATTACGGGCGGACTCGCCATGTGTGATGAGCGGCGGTACTATACGGAGGATGAAGGACAAACGCAGAGTGGCTGTTTTTGATGTGGACGGGACGATTTTCCGCTCAAGCCTTCTCATTCAGGTAGTCAATCGTCTTATCGAAAAAGAAGTCTTTCCGACCTCGACGCGACGCGTGTACGAACGCGAGTACGAGCGCTGGCTCAATCGCGAAGGCGATTACGACGAATACATCAATGCCGTCGTGCGGGCGTTCGTTAAACATCTGAAGGGCGTGCACTACAGCGCGCTTGCCGATGCGGCGGAAGAGGTCGTCGATGAACAATCAAAGCGCGTGTACCGCTATACCCGCGACCTGTTGAAAGACCTCAAGAAGCGCGGCTATTTCTTGCTCGCGGTATCGCACTCCCCGAAAACCGTGCTCGACAAATTCTGTCCGCGGCTCGGATTCGACAAGACATACGGCATGCTCTACGAGCTGGGGCCGCAGGAGTGTTTTACGGGAAATATCATCGAAGAACACCTGATTCTCAACAAGGCGAGCATCGTGCGGCGGGCGGTCGAAAAGGAAAACCTAACGCTCCAGCATTCGATAGGAGTGGGGGATACCGAGACCGACATCCCGTTTTTGGAAATGGTCGCGAAGCCCATCTGCTTCAATCCAAACTCAAAACTCTATCGCTACGCGAAAAGAATGAAGTGGGATGTCGTTGTCGAACGAAAAGACGTTGTCTATGAGATCTAGTGGGGTTCTGAAATTCCGCCGAACGGTCTGGGCATATTGGGAGAAGAGTGGTCGGCATGATTTGCCGTGGAGAAAGACGAAAGACCCGTACCGCATTCTTGTTTCCGAAGTCATGCTCCAACAGACGCAAGTCGCGCGCGTGACAGAGAAATACAAAGAATTCCTGAAGAAATTTCCAACTGTCCGAGCGCTCGCAAAGGCGTCACTTGCAGACGTGCTGAAGGTCTGGAGCGGGCTCGGCTACAACAGGCGGGGGAAGTATCTCCACGACGCGGCGAAACAGCTCATGCTATTTTCACGCGGTCGCGTATGTATAGCATCTGATGAATTACGGAAATTGCCGGGGATTGGTCCCTACACAGCTGCCGCAATTCGCGTGTTCGCATTTAACGAACCCGACATCTTAATAGAAACCAACATCCGCGCCGCCTTCATCCACCATTTTCATTCAAACGTTTTGCAAAATGTTACAATATCGGACGTTGAAATTATTCCACTCGCGACCCTGGCGGCGGAGGGGCAGGACCCGCGAGAGTGGCATTGGGCGCTGATGGATTACGGCGCGCACCTCAAACGTTCGGGCGTCCGCAACAATGGCCGCAGCGCGCACTACACGAAACAATCCCCATTCGAAGGGAGCCTGCGCCAAGTCCGCGGGCAGATACTTCGCGACCTTACGAAAGGGGAAAAGGGGAAGAAAGGGGAAAAATGGGAAAAAGCACTGGCGGGGCTCGCGCGTGACGGCCTTATCGTGAAAGAAAAAGGAAAGTGGCGGATTGCCTAAATATCCTCTTCTCTCGCTTTAAGCGCATAGTGAGTACGTATCGACCACACGGGGAGTATTGAGAATGGCCACATAAATTCAGCTAGGATGGTCAGTATCGTTAATCCCGGAGAAGTAGCAGAAAAGACGCCAACACCGCTTATCTCATCGGCGAGCCACATCATGCCTATCGCAAACAGGTTGAGTCCCGGAACAAGGCTCATAAGGTCTGCAACACCTGCAACCACTCGCATCTGCACATCTTCTCACACATTAATTGAGAAAACGATACTCAAACACTTACGATAACCGGAATCACGATAGGGCGCTTCATGGTTCTCTGGAGGAGGAATTGGGAGACCGCGTCGGCGAGGTCTTCTCTCGCGGCGTCGAGGTCCGCGGCTCTGGGATTGCGCAGCGATGTTTCCACGGATTTCCTTATGATGAGGCGCGTCTGGTCCATGAGCTCTTTGTTGTCGCGCAGGTAGACGAATCCGCGCGAGATGATGTCGGGAGATTTGTGGAGCTTGCCCGTGCGGCGGTCTACCGTCGCGACCACGACGCAGAATCCTTCCTGGCCGAGCGCTTTGCGGTCGCGCATCAGGACGTCGGAAAGTTCGGAGACGGTGTGTCCTTCGACGACGCGCAACTCGGCGGGAGCTTTGAGCGCGTGCTTCGCAATCTTCTCTCCGTTCTTTATATCAATGATAGAGCTGTTGTCGGGGATGCAGATATGTTCCGGCTTTACACCCATTTCGACAGCCAGGTCGGCGTGGACGCGGAGCATATAGTGGTAGCCGTGGACGGGGATGAAGAATTTCGGTTTTATCTGGCTGTGTATCCATGCCGCTTCTTCGCGGTTGCCGTGGCCGGAGGCATGCACATCGGAGGCGTGGTAGGTGATGATGTGCGCACCCTGGCGCGAGAGATTGTCTTTGAGTTTTTGCACCGCGCGCTCGTTGCCGGGAATGACCGAGGATGAGAGCACCACAGTATCGGTGGGCTGGAGGCGGATGTATTTGTGAGTCTTGTTGCCGATGCGCGCGAGCGAGGCGAACTCGTCGCCTTGCGCCCCTGTCGCGAGAATAATGAGCCGCTCTGCGGGATACTGTCCCATATTTTCGACGGCGACGACGGTGTCATCCTTGTACTTGATGAGGCCTATCTCGCGCGCTATCTCGATGTTGGTGCGCATCGAGCGCCCGTCGATGACGATTTTCTTCCCGTATTCCTCCGCGAAATGCACGACGCGGATGAGGCGCTCAAGGTGCGAAGCGAACATCGCGATGACGAGTCGGCCTTTTGAATCTTTGATTATCTTCTCAAGTGTCGTGTAGACGACCGATTCGGGAATGGAGAAGCCCGGTTGCCAGACGTTGGTCGAGTCCATGAGAAGGGCTAGCACGTTGCGGTTCTTGAATATGCCGAATTCGCGTTTCTCCTCGGCAGACGGCTCGCCGTCTAGGTGATTGAGTTTGATGTCGCCGGTGAAGACCACGTCACCCCAGGGGGTCTCGATGATGATACCCATCGAATCGGGGACGGTGTGCGTGACGCCGAAAAAGCGTATCGTCGCTGCGCCGAGTTTGATGACCTCGTCCTTTTCCACTTCGCGGATATTCACCGGCGAGGTCTGCGTGAATTCTTCCTGGCGCTTCTTTATCATCATGCCCGTCAGCTTGCGTGTGTAGATGGTCGGATTGCCGATGCGGTCGATGATGTAGGGGATGCCGCCGATGTGATCGAGGTGACCGTGCGAAATAAGGAGTCCGCGGATTTTGCCGCGGCGCTCTTCGAGGTAGCCGGTATTCGGCAGAATGTAATCAATGCCCGGTGTTTCTCCTTCGGAGAACGCGAATCCGCAATCAAGGATGAAAATATCATCACCGACTTCGACGGCGGTCATGTTGCGTCCGATTTCCTCGACGCCGCCGAGCGGGACAATACGCACCGTATCCGGTGGGGGTGGAGGAATAGTTGCGGCCGTTTGTTTACGCTGTGTCGGTGCCTGATGTTCGACGCGTGCTTTGCCGCGGCGCGGCGGGTGGTTCGACCGGCCGAAATGTCTGGCTGGTCTTCCCGTGTGAGTCCTAGGTCTTCCCGCGGGGTGCGACGGCCTTGCGTGGTGCGGTCGGGTGGAGGGCGGTGCTTGGCGCGTTGCGCCGCTTGAGGCGCCCGTACCGGGGCGCGGTTCGTTGGATGCTGACTGTGGTTCCATAGATCTTAATTTTTAATTTTCAATTTTTAATTTCCAAATATGTTCTTTGTTGTTTTTGAAAATTGAAAATTGCGAATTGATAATTGTTCGTTACTTAGAGAATATGCTCCACACCTCCTCCGTGTCCGTGTACCACTCGTACACATTCAAGAAGCGTTCCGAGGCGCTCGTGAGAGCGCCGAGAACGATACCGTGCATACCGCCCGGTACGACGTAGAGGAACTCGGGCGCGTAGAGGAAGATTGCCGGGTCGTCCTTTACGAGCGTTGCGGCAAATTGCGTGTAGAGTTTTTCGCGGTCTTGCGCGTCGTTCGTTGCGCGCGCCTGGGTGAGCAGTGAGTCGACCCGTGAGTTTGCGTACAGCGAAAGGTTGAGTCCGGGGTCGTTGCGCTGCGAGGAGTGCCAGAAGGCGAACAGGTCTGCGGTACGCCCGACGACTTCGCCGAAGAGTATCGCGTCGTACTGCCGCGGGCGGATGACGCTCGTATTCAGTTCCGAAAGCGAATACACCTGCACCGTCACTTTGATGCCGGCGGCTTGCCACGCCTCCGCGAGCGCCTGCACCGTTGCGACGAGCTCCGGTTCGTCGGCAGTCGCAATGGTGAATGAAAGTTCGGTCTTTTTCTTCGTCCACACGCCGTCCGCTTCGTCGAATGTCCAGCCTCCGCGCGTGAGGATTGTGCGTGCCGCGGCGGCGTAGGTGCTCGTTGCGCTCGTCGGGGCTGTGCCCTCTGCGCGGGCGTCGTAGGGGCCCGGGATAGCCGATTGGGCGGCTCCTATTACACCCGGCGGTATCGGTCCTTCGAGCATGGCACCGTATCCGCCGAGTACCGAATCTACGAGGTACTTTTTGTCCACCGCAGCTTCGAGTGCTTGGCGTACCGACGCATCGGCAAGTACGGTCGAGTGGCTCTGGTTGAAAAAGACGCCGAACACTCGCGGCAACGGCACGTGCACGAAATCAAAACTTGAGCGCTTCAGGCTCTGCAGGTCCGCGGGCGTGACTCCCGCAATCGCATCTATCTTGCCCGCGTCGAACGCTTCCAGCATCGCATCCTGATTCGGATAGAAAATAAAGGTGATGCGCTTTAGGTACGGCGTACCGAGAGCGAAGGCCTTGAATGGTACAAGCGAGTATCGCGTCGCGGAACCGGTCGCGTCGGTCGAGACGCTCTCGATGCGGAAGGGGCCGCTGCCTATCGGGCGGGTATTCGCGGGACTGAAAGGAAATTCTTCCGCGGGTACGTCCTTCCACACATGCTTCGGCAGGATGCCGAGCGCGGTGTTCTCGATAAAAGGCGCATATGCGTGCGCGAGCTTGAAGACGACGGTGCGCGCATCGGGCGAGGATACCTGTACGCCGTCCCAATCGGCGCGGCGCGGACTCTTCACGTCGGGATTTTGGGCTGCCGCGATGGTGAAGAGCACGTCGTCCGCCGTGACGGGTGTGCCGTCGTGGAAGGTGGCGCCGGCGCGCAGGGTGAAGGTGTACGTCGTGCCGTCTTCGGAGATCTCGTAGCTCTCCGCGAGGTCCGGAACGATACCGTAGGGATGCGAGCGGGTAAGACCGGAGTAGACGAGCTTCGAGATGTCGTCGTCGGCCTGTGAAATGGTGAGTATGGGATTGATAAACCGCGCCGAGCCGACTTCACCCTCGATGAGCTCGCCGCCAGGTGCCGGCACGGTGACCGACACGGAAGAGTTGAGTGCGGCGAGGAGCGCGAGCGCTGAAACCGCCAAAAGGATGGAGAGCCCATAGAGGACAAGCCGCTCACTCGGGGAGAGGGCACGGAGTAGAGACTCGAGGCTCCGGACGCGCCAGAGCGAACGCCGCTCAACGAGCGCTTTTTTCAAATTTTGAGTTGTGTCTAAATCTAGAGAGGAGTCGTGATTCAAAGCCACGCCGTTAGAAATAGGGCGTTGGTTTTTGTCCGGAAAGAGGTCGGGGCTGTCGGTCATAATCTATATCTGACTCATGGAGCTATTTTCTTCGGAAGCCCGCCATTTCCAACGGGGTCCATAGCGGATATGCGCAAAAGCGCCTAGCTGATGATTAAACTAATGAGTGCCGAGAGTGCGAAGAGGATACCAAGTGCGATAGTAACATGGAAGAGCGTCCGCTCCAAGCCGCGACGCGTGTGGAAACCCGACGAGAAGTTGTCCGCACCGAAGGCCCCGCCCATCGAGGCGCCCGTGCGCTGCAAAAGTATCGCAGCAACAAGAAGGACCGAAAGGCCTATCTGTATGTAGGGCAGTGCCGTCTGGAGCAAAACCATTCCGAAGAGCCTAGCATGACTCTTTCAAACAATCAAATTGATTATATCATCTCCTGCCATGCTGTCAAGTTGACCGAAAATGCCATTTTCATTTACATTAGTGCCGATGCGGCGTATGCTGCACTTCCAAACGATTATTAAAACCTCACTATTTTCGGTATGAAAAAAGAGACAAAAGAATCAAAAATAAACATGCACCTTCTCGGCGACCGAGTTTTGGTGCGGCCGGAGGAGGCGATGAAAAAGACAGCTTCAGGCATTCTCATTCCCGACGCCGGGAAGGAAGTGAAGGCGACACGCGGCACGGTACTCGCCGTCGGTCCCGGCAGAATGAACGACGACGGCAAAGTGCTGCCGATGTCCCTGAAAGTCGGACAAAAAGTATATTTCAATCCCGGCTGGGAGAGCGAAATAGAAGTGGACGACGAGAAGCTCCACCTTATTCACGAGAGCGACGTTAAGGCAATCATTAAATAATAGATATGGCAAAACAAGTTATTTTTGACGAACAGGTACGAAGCGCGCTCAAGCGCGGCGTCGATATCGTCGCGGCGGCGGTCAAGGTCACGCTCGGACCGAAGGGTCGCAATGTGGCGCTCGACAAGTCGTGGGGCGGGCCGACCATCACGAACGACGGCGTTTCCATCGCCAAAGAAATCACGCTCGCGGACAAATTCGAGAACATGGGAGCGAGCATCGTGAAGGAAGTCGCGACCAAGACCAACGACAAGGCGGGCGACGGCACGACAACGGCCGTCGTTCTCACGCAGGCAATCATTCACGAAGGACTCAAGCGCACGGCGCTCGGTGCCAATGCGATGATGGTGCGCCGCGGTATCGAAGCGGCCGCCAAAGATGCGGTTGATGAATTGAAGAAAATGTCACGCGAGGTGAAGGGGAAGAACGATATCCGTCAGGTAGCGACCATTTCTGCAGAATCGGAAGAGCTCGGCAAGATTATCGCGGATACGGTGGAGAGGGTTGGCAAAGACGGCGTGGTCACCGTGGAGGAATCGCAGTCATTCGGCATCGATTCAGATTTCGTGGACGGCATGGAGTTCGACAAAGGCTACGTTTCCGCCTACATGATTACGAACGCGGAGCGTATGGAGGCGGAATCGAAAGACGCAGTCATTCTTGTCACCGACAAAAAGATATCGACGGTCAAAGACGTCCTGCCGCTGCTTGAGAAAATCGCGCAGAGCGGCAAGCGGGACCTCGTCGTCATCGCCGATGACGTCGACGGAGAAGCGCTCGCCACATTTGTCGTCAACAAACTGAAGGGCGTCTTCAACGTACTCGCGGTGAAAGCGCCGGGATACGGCGACCGCAAGAAGGAAATGCTCGCGGATATTGCTATCACCGTGGGGGCCTCGGTCATTACCGATGACCTCGGTACATCGCTCGAAAAAGCGGAACTCTCGATGCTCGGCCGCGCGAATCGCGTCGTTGCGACGAAAGACTCGACCATCATCGTCGGCGGTAAGGGCAAGAAATCGGATATTGAGGCGCGCGTCGCGCAGTTGCGCAAGCAGCTCGAAAATACCGATTCGAAGTTCGATAAGGAGAAGCTGGAAGAACGCATCGCGAAGCTCTCCGGCGGTGTCGCGGTCATCCGCGTCGGTGCCGCGACGGAAACCGAAATGAAATATTTGAAGGACAAGATAGAGGATGCGGTCAACGCGACCAAGGCCGCAATCGCCGAAGGTATCGTGCCGGGAGGCGGCGCGGCGCTTGCCAAAGTCGGCGAGAAGCTCGGCAAAAAGATTGACGCAAAGGCCCACGACGAATACACGGTGGGCTACCGTATTCTTGTTTCTGCGCTTTCGGCGCCGCTTCTGCAGATTGCCCGCAATGCGGGGCGCGAAGATGCGGCGGTGGTACTGAAAGAGGTCGTCCATAAAGGGCCTGCATTCGGATTCAACGCCTCTGCGGAATCCGATGAGGCCTCTATCGTAGACATGTACGAAGCAGGCATACTCGATCCCGTGAAAGTGACGCGAAGCTGTGTCGAAAACGCCGCCTCGGCAGCGGCGGTACTTCTCACCACGGAGGCGGCAGTTGCCGATATTCCCGAAGAAAAGAAACCTGTTCCAGCCGGTGCCGCCGGTATGGGTGAGGATTACTAGGGAGATGGGCGACCCCGCCCGAAGAGGGCGCCCGTAGGGGCCGAATGTCTGCCGGAGGCAGATATGAGGCGGGTCGGGCACGCACGAGCACGTGCGGGCCAAGGTGAGGATTACAAAAGATAGTTCACAGTCTACAAAAGTGCAGCCGCCCATTGGGCGGCTGCACTGTTATGATGTACGCATGTCGACCGCCTTGCGGGTATTTCTCGTTGTACCGATTTCCCTCATACTCTTCGCGTCCCCCGGAGCAGCGTTTGCGCAAGACGCTAATACGAGTGCGAATACATTCTGCAAGCCGGACGCGGAATGGGACTACCTCGTGAAATGCGGTGAGCCTGTATATGATGCCGCCGGCAATCTGACCGGAAAGAAAGGGGGAAAAGATTGTCGCTGTGAAGACAGCACCTCGTGCGACAACGGCGAAATTATCATCGGAAAATGCGTGAAAGCGGGCGTGTGCCACGCGACAACTGATTGTGAAGGACGAACCGTAAAACTGTCTCCGGAAGGGGAGAAGGTTCAATTGAAACCGGGGACCGTGCTCTCTTCACCACCAACGACCATCCTCAAAAATACGGTACCGTATTCGCTTTCCGACACCGGCGATGTGAGTGGTGGACAGGTACCGGACACTAACAGCTCACTCCTGAATCAGATACTCGAAAAGCCCACAGAACAGAAGAGCGCCCTTCCGCCGTCTGCGAGTTCCTTTGGTGATTTCCTGAAACAATCCGAAGCGCAGCCGGGATTTGTGGATGAAATCGGTAAGAAGTTCGAAGGCTTACGAAATTACTTCTTTCCGCCGCAGAAGGAGCTGAACGATGTTGTGTCACTCGCAGGTGAACAGGTGCCGGGCAAGCAGATTAGTTTTGAGGGACCGGAAACTCCCGGAGCGCCCTACACCGCGCAGAGTACCTTTGGACAACCACAAACTACCGTACCAGCGGAGCCCGGTTGGCTCGAGTCTAAATGGGACGCAGTGAAATCTTTTTTCTCGCTGTCTCCAGAAGAAGCGTCTATTGTCCCAGAGGCGGTTCCGAAAACGAGTGAACCAGTCGTGAATACTCCTCCCTCCGGAACGCCGTTTGAGACGTACGGTTTCCCCTCGAAGGACCCGATTTTGAGTAATGTCGAGGCAGAGAGACTGACGATTGCGGAGACCTCCACTTATGATCCGAAAAACTCCGCCGATAAGGCAGCACTCGACGAGAGGACGAGTTCTTTCGAGAAAGGTGTTGCAGCTTGTGAGCAGGCAGGTTGCTCCGCAAGTACCATCGCGTCGCTCAAGATGGAACAAGATGCGCTGAAGACTGACATCGCAAACTACAATAAACTTGTCCAGACAGATTACTTTATCTCCACGCTGAAACAAACGCCCGATTTGTCCGCCTTTACCGGGCCAGCGCCCTCTGAGGTCGCTAAAAACATTATGGCAATAGAGAGCGCTGCGCTTCTGAACAACGGCGCACAGCAGGCAAATGCATTTTGGAACGGGACGGAAGCTCCTCTCGGCCTCGAAGAAGATTCGGCAAGAATAGCTAATAATTATTTTGATGCCGCAACCGGAAAGATTAATCAAAACATACTTGCGGATACATATGAGGATGCATCAAAAGTCGCGGATGCGAAAGCCACGGCTGTAATAGAGCCGCTTCAAGCACAGCTCGCCGAAATCGACAGGATTCAAAACCTTCCCATACATCAATTGACCTCGGAGCAAGCTGATCTTCTATTCCAAAAACCAATCATTGAACAACAGGTAGCCGAACTTCAAGCCGAAATGGATGCACGAGCTAAAGTGACTCCAGATGTTGCGTATGCGATAGCATACAGTCCGAACGGACAGAAAATCGGTGAAGCCCTTTTCTCGCCGGAGACAAGCGTTCAGCTTTCACGCAATCTTACGATAGAGGCCTTGGGGTATGCCGCTTCTGACAGGGCTCTTGCTGATGCGGAAAATCAGCTCCAAGATGTTCAAAACCGGTTAGGAGAGCTCGACCCCCAATCGCGAGCTTATGCAATATCGGAAGCCTCACTGACGAAAATACAAGCGGAAGTCTCGAGAATGGTCGAGCAACAGACACTACACAACACCAACATCGCCGGATTGCTTGGGGAGGTTCCGCTCTCGCGCCAGATGCAACAGGCGCTCGATATTGAGACGGGAACATATAAATCCCCGATTCCTTTGGTCGGTGATTATATAAATGCCACTCAAAGAGGAATTTCTCACGTATTAAACGGCACTTCCGATTTCATCCGAGACTCAATCGGTCTCAATCCGGTTGTAAATACGCTTGTAAATCCCGTGGCTTGGGCCGCCGGATTATATGATGCAGCAACAGGCCTTACCAACACCTTCACTGGCGGATTGATTAATGGACAGACGGCCGAAAGTTTGCGTGTAGAGGCCGATATGATTACTAGGGACTTTGTTGCGACGAGAGTTAAGCAAGGGCTTGCGATTGGAACCATCGCTTTGGGCGGACGGGCGTTTGGCAGTGTTGGGGAGGAGTTGGGTTCAGCAAGCAGTATAAGAACATCGACCCTCAGGGGATTTGATTTGGGCGACACCGTCGCCACAAACCGGGTAACAGCAGAGCTCGCCGCACGCGACTTCGGTGCCGGGCCGATTCCTCACGTTGGGGATACTCCAATTGGCCCCGTATTTGCTGCCGAGCGGTTGCCCGCGGTTGCAGACACCATCACCGTGGCTCAAAGAGAGGCGATTGAGGCGATAGGCGGGAGGACGCTCACAAGTGCTGACAGGGCTGCGCTCGCGGAAGTAGGAATTCAGAGCGAAGCGAAACTCTATGGCAGGGTTCAAATTGAGCTCCCCGGGCAAGGAGTCAAAGGTCCGGAAACAATCAACGTGCAGCGCACAGCGCTCCTAAATACCGAGGGTGAGGTCATTGCAGTACGGAGTAGGGTGACGGGTGTAGACGCAGCGAGATTCGAGCCGATGACCGGGTATGAAGTCGTTGCTCCTGTCGAGAGTCGGGGCGTCGTAGCGACCGTCAGAGAAAAGTTCAATGAATGGTTTGGGACAGCAGAACCGCCTCCAATCGTCCGCCAGGTGACGCAGGAAGGAGCGTCATCCGGTGAATTCGCAGAACAGCGGCTTCTCACCGGCCCGACAGCAGCCGAAGCGCCTGTGGTCACAGTGAACAGGACCGGCGCGGGCCAATCCCAATCATTGCCGAGTATTGAAGCGCCGTCTATCGTGCCGCCCGCAGAGCCGGCGGTTCCCGCGGTCACGACCCCGCGATTCGCACTGACGGAGCAGCAAATTAGGAACCTCTCGCAAGAACTAACGGTGGCGAGAACTCCCGTAACTGCCGCAGAATCGGACGTAGTGAGAAGTTTCAGCAACGCAGTTGAAACGAATGCCGCAGTACAGGCCGAGGTCAGAGCGGGTACCTACGGTGCAGATGCGCCCATCGTCCGTGCGGCACGCGATGACCTACTTGCAGCTTCGCGGGAGCTTGAAGAAGCGGGCCTCTTCACGCGGCTCGCGCCGCCTGATGCGGAGGGCATCGTTCCGATAGACCGGATTTACCGGGCGGGGACGGGCGAAGTGATAGCAGAGCGCGTGGCTCCGATAGCAAGCGAGGAAGCGTACCAAATCGTCGGGCAGGAACTGCAAGGGCTCGCGGGCGCGACACGCCCGATACCTCCGGCGCCGCTACCGCCCGCACTCACGCCATCACTTCCGGAAAACGTCTTTGCGTCACCGAGAACGTTGCTGAGTTCGCTTGCGAACGTTCCGAATCTCGCGCGCTCGGCTGTGATAGCGGCGCTCTCATTCAATCCCGTCGTCGGCGAATTCTTGAACATCATCACCCCCGTCATCGCGGAGCCGAACCAAATTGCTTTGCTCGTGCCTGAGAACGGAGTAGGCACCTCGGCTACGATGCCTGCCGTTTCTGAAGCGGTCAAAGTTGCGTCACTGGAGCCAACACCCGCCATACCAACACCGAATACTCCCGCAGCACCTGCACCCGCCGTCCAGGTATCGAACATTCAACCGCAGGGGAAAACAGTCGCCTCGATATTCGGAACACCGGACGACAAGATGAAAGGGAACAACATAATGGCCTCTGGACAGCGCATAGACCAGACGCACAGCAAAGGGCTGTATGTTGTCGCCCACAAAACACTGCCTTTCGGAACCGAAGTAATCATTAGAAACCCCG
>Ga0155144_121_pt1 | contig 19077 bp, 17 predicted proteins | sample RifCSPhighO2_01_FD_106112 | JGI IMG/M metagenome (GOLD analysis project Ga0155144, IMG submission 106112) | Parcubacteria group bacterium RIFCSPHIGHO2_01_FULL_56_18 | reverse complement strand
GTGGAATAATGTTCGGTACACTCCTGATCGCATATGCAGCAGGTCATCGATATCAGTGGCAGAAAGCTCGGGGAAGGGCATCCCGTATTTATTACTGCCGAATGCGGCGCAACGTGTATTTACGATATGGATATCACGAAGCAGCTCATTGATGTCGTCAAAAAGAGCGGCGCGGATGCCATCAAGTTCATGTTTACGTTTCCGGACGAATTCATGAGCGATAAATCCGTGGAGTACACGTACGGCACGGTCGAGGGACAAAAGACGGAGAACATGTACACGATGTTCGAACGCGAACATTTTTCGCTCTCACAATGGCGTGAAATCAAGGCGTATGCAGAAGAGAAGGGCGTGCTCATGTTTTCGTCCGTGGATTCGCCGAGCGGCATCGATCTCATGGAGGAGCTTCAGCTGCCTGCGTACAAAATCAGCTCGTGGGATCTCAACTACTTCCCTTTTATTCGCCGCATCGCGAAATTCGGAAAGCCGATGATCGTCGATACGGGTCCGGTCGATACGTTCGAACTCGCCAAGGTGATGCAGGTGATCGCGGAAGAGGGGAACGACAAGGTTGTCCTCGTCCATTGTTTCCACACCGAGCAGTACGGCGCGATGAATATGCGCGCTCTCCCCTACATGCGCCGTGTGTTCGGGACTCCTGTGGGGTACTCTTCGTCGGATACGAGAGATGAAACGGACATTATGGCGGTCATGCTCGGTGCCTGTTTTCTGGAGAAGCGTCTGACCATCCGCCGCGATCTCCCGGGGTACCATCATATTCTGTCCAAAACACCGGACGAATTCTGTGCGTACGTGGAACTCATGCGGTCCGTTCAAGCTGCGATGGGCCAGGAGAATATGAAGCCAAGCTCCGAGGATCTCATCGAAAAGAAGAAGTGGTTCCGCCGCCTCGTTGCGAAGAAGAGTCTCCCGAAGGGGACCGTGCTCAAAGAGAGCGATCTTGAAGGGAAGCGCCCGCCGGACGGAATCTCGCCGGAACATCTTTCGCTCTTCGTGGGACGAACCCTCACACGGGATCTGAAAGAAAACGACCCCATGCGGTGGGAGGATGTATAATCGATTCCGATGATACGGCTTCGCTACCCAATCGTTAGATATGTATTCTCTTTGCTGTTACCTATAGCGGTGAAGCGGGATCGCTACGCCGCTATTTCGTATAGTATGGGAAACCCATACCGACGTTCTTTCCGCGGAACCGTATGAAGTCTCCTCTTTGCATTATCCCCGCTCGCGGCTCTTCGAAGCGTTTCCCACGGAAGAATGTCACGCTTTTTGCGGGGAAACCGATGCTGGCCTATGCAATCGAAGCCGCCAGGGAAAGCGGGCTCTTTGAGCGCGTCTGTGTTTCCTCGGAGGATGAAGAAATCCTCAGTATCGCTGCGCAGTTCGGGGCGGAACCCCTCAAGCGACCGATGGAACTTGCAACGGACACCTCCACCGTCTGCGATGTCTGCGTCTCTCTTCTTGCGCATGATGCGCCGGATGTATTCGCTGTTCTGCAGCCGACGAATCCGCTCCTCCTGCCTCAGCACATTCGGGATGCCTTTGGGATCTTTGAGTCGAAAAGTGCGGATGTCGTCATGAGTGTTGTTCCCTACCACTTTCCGCCGCAGCACGCGGTGCGCGTTTCGAAGGATGTCATCCTTCCCCTTGCTGTCGCGGAGGATGCGAAGACGCAATCACAGCGCCTGGAGCCGCTCTACCATCCCGATGGTTCCGTGATCATTGCGCGGACCGATGTGTTCCTGCGCGAGAAGCAGTGGTTCGTCCCAAAGACGATGCCTTACTTTATTCCCCCCGAAGATTCCGTGGATATCGATCTGCCGCAAGATCTTGCGTGGGCGGAGTTCCTTTTCTTGCAAAGGGCACAGGCGCAAAACTCCCGATCTGCCACGATCGCTTCCTAAATTTTGCCAGCTATTGCATGCCGCACCCATCATACATTCCTTCGGCGAAGCAGACGCATTCCGGCGGTCGCAATATCATCATCACTGTGGGAAGGCACGATAAGGCGGTCTTCGAACACGCTCTGACATCCTTCCACATTCATTACTGTCTTTCCATCTGCACGCAGAGAGATATTTTACCGGAGATTCGCACGGAGATAAGCGAAATGCGTCATCTGCATCATTTTGATGACGTGGATTGGAATGAGTTTCTCCCTCTCGATGAGGAACTTATTGAGCGAATGCGAGACTGCGAAACTGTCGCTCTTCAGATGATGGGTCGCACGGGAGTCATGGGGAAGACCATCCCTTATCAGGAACGCAAACGCACCTATCTTCAGATATTGCGCTTCTGCAATTCCATTCTCACGGAGAAGAACATCGATCTCTTCTTGCTGTCTTCCATTCCGCATCACGGTCTCACCTATGTCTTCTATGTTCTTTGCAGGAAACGCGGTATCCCCGTTCTCTTTGTCAGCCAGTGGGATCCGCTGCCGGATACGTTCAGTCTTCAGGAGAATTGGGAGGATCCAGCGCCGGAACTTGCACGGCGCTTTCATGAACTCAAGACGGAAGTGCGGAATCCGGCAACTGTGCCGCTCTCTCCGCAATTCGAGGAGTACTGGCAGGTGCACACGGAACATGTGGACGATGTGAAGACGGGAATGCAACAGAGGAGCGATGAACAGAGCAAGCGGAGCATCCACTGTCGGCCGGAACCATGGTATGTCCTCTATACCGGGAAGACCCCCTTTGGTCGTTGGCGGGAGCGTGCCTACATGATTCTCCGTGCAAATCCTCTTCAATTTCTCTGGCATGTGTTGATCTTTATTCCGCGCCGCCTGCGACCTTCTCGTCTTCGGGGGCGGCTTCTGAGGATGCGAGCATACTCTCGGGGCAGGGCGATATTTCGTTTCTATGATTCCAATGTCCGAAATCCAGATCTATCGCATCGCTACATCTACGTTCCTTTGCATCTTCAGCCGGAGGCCACCACGCTTCCGATGGGCGGGGCGTATGTTGATCAAATTCTCCTCGTGCACATGCTGAATGCCCTCCTTCCGGCGGATATTCTCCTCTACGTGAAGGAACATCCCTATCAGAAGAAAGGCTATCCCGATGGATGCGATCGTTCGGTGACGTTCTACAAAGATCTTCTCGCCTGCAAGCGCGTACGTTTTGTGTCGACAAAAGAGAGTTCTTACCGCCTCACCCAGCATGCTCTGGCCGTTGCCGTTATCACGGGCACAGCCGGACTTGAGGCATTGTTTCGCGCCAAGCCTGTGCTCATGTTCGGACACCGCTACTTCCAGTACGCCCCCGGCGTGTTTCCAGTGCACACTGTTGAGGATTGCAAGCGGGCGCTCCATGCCATCATCGATGAAGGAGCAAAACCTTCTCTTCCTGATGTGCGCTTGTTTCTCAAGGCTGTTGAGGATGTGATCAGCGAATGTGCGATGGGTGAATATGGCAAGGTTTCCAAATTCTCGCGCGAAGAGAATGCCAGACGGGCAGGCATGGTCATTGCTGCGGAAATTGAGAAGCGCTTGGGATGGCAACGACGGAACGTTTCACCCGTTTCTTCCTGACCGGCAGTCTTCGTATAGCAGTGCGGTATGGTAGAATCTCTCTGTGAAAACCGTCGCTATCATTCAGGCGCGCATGTCCTCCACGCGGCTGCCCGGCAAAGTCCTTGCAAATATTCTCGGCAAGCCGCTCCTCTTCTATGTCGTGGAACGCGCGCGGGCATGCCCGCTCCTCGATGAGGTGCTCGTTGCGACGACCGATGAAGTCGCGGACGATATGGTCGTGTACTTCTGCCGCGAGGAGGGGATTCCTTTTTTTCGCGGTGATCCGGATGACGTGCTCAAACGCTATGCGGATGCTGCGCGCTTCTGCAATGCGGATATTGTTGTGCGCATTACGGCGGATTGTCCGCTCATCGATCCGGAGATTATCGGGAAAGTCATCGAACAGTTCAGAAAAGGGCAGTGCGATTATGCGACCAATGTGCTCAATCGCACGTATCCACGCGGCCTCGATACGGAAGTCTTTTCACGGGAAATTCTCGAGCGCCTTGATTGCTCCGTGCATGATTCTGAGGATCGCGAGCATGTGACGCGCTACATTTACTGCCATCCGTCGAAGTTCCGCATCGCGTCGGTGACGCATCCGAAGGATTTCTCCCAGCACCGATGGACGGTGGATACGTTGGATGATCTCGCGTTCGTACGAACGGTCTATGCCCACTTCGGTCATCATACCTTTTCGTGGCGCGAGCTGACTGATATCCTCAAAGATCATCCGGAGTGGTGCGCACTGAACCAGCATGTGCCGCAAAAACCTCTGTTCTGATGTTCACTGTTCCATGAAACCTCTCTGCATCATTCCGGCGCGCGGGGGATCGAAGCGGTTTCCCCGCAAGAACATCGCGCTCCTCCACGGGAAGCCTCTCCTCGCGTACGTCGTTGAGGCGGCGATACAGAGCGGAGTGTTTGGAAGCGTGTGCGTTTCATCGGACGATGATGAAATTTTGAAGATTGCGAAGGAGAGCGCAGCGGACATTCTTTTACAGCGTCCGGCGGAGTTGGCAGCGGATACGGCGCGCGTGCCCCATGTCTGTGCCTCAGTTCTTCGTGCATGTGCAGAGAAAGGATCATCGTACCCATCGTTCGCTGTCATGCTGCCCACAAGCCCGCTCTGTACGGCGGAGGATGTGCGCGCTGCCTTTGCTATTTTTGCGCGCAGCAATGCGCACTATGTCCCGAGCGTGGCACCGTACGACGAGCCGCCGCAGTCGGCGATGAGCGTCAGGGGGAATGAGCTTAAAAGTTTCTTCACGCGTGACGGCCTCACCAAACGCTCGCAGGATCTCGAGAAGCTCTACTACATCGATGGCTCCGTTCTCTTTGCACGCACGGAAGTTTTTCTTCGCGAGGGTGATTTTTGCGGATCGAAGACCATTCCTTACTTTATTCCTCCGGAACGGTCGGTGGATATCGATACTCCGCTCGATCTCCTCTGGGCGGAATTTCTGCTCGAGCGAGAGAGCGCTCCACACATGAAGACATCATGAATAGCGATACCTCATTTGCTTTCAAAGATGTCTCTCTCAACGGAGAGCGGGTTACTCTTCGTACACTCCATCCCGAAGATACTTCGGAGGAGCACGCATCGTGGCTCAATGATCCCATCATCAACCGGTACCTCGAAACGCGTTCCACCACTCTTCCTGAGCTCCGTGAGTACATTGCAAAGAAATTTGAGAGTGCTGATGCACTCCTCCTCGGTATTTTTTGGAAAGAGACCGGGGAGCACATTGGCAATATCAAATTGGAACCGATTGATCTTAAGGAGAAGACCGCGATGCTTGGGCTCCTCATTGGAGCAAAAAAATACTGGGGGCAGGGTATTGGCACAGAATCGACAGCCCTCGTCACCAATTTTGCATTCCAGAATTTAGAGCTGGGTGAAATCCGCCTCGGCGTCATCGCAGACAATAAACCTGCAATTCGCGTGTACGAAAAGTGCGGCTTCGTCATCGATCATATCGAGAAGGATGGCATTAACCACGATGGCGTTCTCCACGACAAGGTTCACATGATAAAAAAAGCACAATGACGAAGATTTCAGAGCACCGGGTTCTCGTGAGCGGGGCCGGCTCCATTGGCGTGCGGCATCTCAAAAATCTCCGCGCACTTGGCATCAGCACTCTGGCATTTGCGGATCCAGGTCCGCCATCGGAGGGACTTTCTGCGTTGCAACAGGAGGGCTCTCTGCAGGCATTCACGGAGTACGAAAAAGCACTCTCAGAATTCAAACCGACGATCGTTTTCCTCTGTTCCCCGACTGCCTTCCATATTGCACAGGCGACTCTCGCTGCTCGGGCGGGATGCCACCTCTTCATCGAGAAGCCTCTTTCGCATTCACCCGACGGCATCGATGCACTCCTCTCCGAATGTGAGGCACATCACCTTGTCACGATGGTCGGCTGCAACTGGCGTTTCCACCCCGGCTCGCAGCTCATTAAAAAACTCCTCACGCAGCATGCGATCGGCGACGTCCTCTCCGCGCGCATCCGCACCGCTTCGTTTCTTCCTCATTGGCGGCGCGCGGTGCCGTACAAAGAAAGCTACAGCGCTGATCCCGCGCAAGGGGGAGTGCTTCTTGATTGTATTCATGAGATCGATCTTGCACTCTGGTACTTTGGCGCAGCTTCGCTTGAATTTGCCTCTGTTCTCCCTGCAACGAGCATCGGCCTCACGGTGGATGGTCTCGCCGAGCTTCTCCTGCGTCACACATCGGGAGCATTGAGCAGCGTGCACCTCTCGTTTGTACAGCGCACATGGCGTCGTGGCTGCGAAATCATCGGGAGCGAAGGAACCATCCGATGGGAACTCAGAAGTCCGCCCGGCGTTTTCCCTGCGGAGGATGCTGCTGCGAAGGTGCTCCTCTATGGCGCCGACGGGGCGCTCAGGGAATCCTTTCCTGTTGCTGCAGATCGCGATACTCCTTACAAAGAAGAAGTACGCCATTTCCTCGATGCGGTGGCACGGGGGGAAGAGACCGATGCGCCCCTTTCCCATGGCGTGTCTGCTCTCATGATCGCCCTCGGGGCCAGAGAACTGAAAAACGTGTCACCCTGAGTAGACCGGTCGTGTCTGTGCTTCGATACGCCCTCGCGGAGCCTGTCCTGAGCACCGTCGAAGGGGTTCGGGCTACTCCCGCCTGCGCCGAGGCTTCGGCGGGCAGGCAGCATGACACGGCCGGGCGTATCGAAGGGCGTTTTGCTATTATGACGGCGATGAAAGGTCAGGATCTCTACAAGAAGGCAAAGGCGCTCATCCCGGGCGGAACACAGCTTCTCACGAAGCGGCCCGAGTATTACCTCCCCGAGGGGTGGCCGAGTTACTATGCGAAAGCGAAGGGAGTGGAGGTCACGGATCTCGATGGAAAAACGTACACTGATATGACGAGGAACGGCGTCGGAGCCTGCATTTTGGGAGCGGCGGATCCCGATGTGGATGCCGCTGTAAAATCCGCCATCGATGCTGGATCTATGTCCACGCTCAACTGCCCGGAGGAGGTGGAACTGGCGGAACTCTTGTGCGAACTCCACCCATGGGCGCAGCGCGTGCGCTATGCACGTACCGGTGGCGAAGCCATGGCGGTTGCCGTGCGTATCGCAAGGGCGGCAACGGGCAAGGATGTCGTCGCATGCTGCGGATACCACGGCTGGCATGATTGGTACCTTGCCGCAAACCTCGTCTCGCGCGATGCTCTCACGGGGCATTTGAGAGCGAACCTCGAGCCTGCGGGAGTTCCGCAGGCGCTGCGCGGAACGATTTTTCCGTTTCGCTACAACGCGATCGAAGAACTGAATGCCATCGTAGAAAGAGAGGGAGAACGCATCGGTGTCATTGTGATGGAGCCTATCCGCGATCATGCCCCGACTGATGAATTCCTCAAAAAAGTCCGTGCGATAGCCGATCGTATCGGAGCTGTACTCATCTTCGATGAAATCTCCGCGGGATTCCGCCTGACGACCGGCGGCGCACACATGACACTGGGGACGCAGTCGGATATCGCCGTGTTCGCAAAGGCGATGGGGAACGGGTATCCCATGGCGGCGATCATTGGACGCGCCTCCGCAATGGCCGGTGCCGAAAAGTCCTTCATCAGCAGCACCTACTGGTCGGAGCGCACCGGTCCCGTTGCCGCGATTGCCACCATCCGAAAGCATCGGAAGCACAAGGTTCACGAACACCTTAATCGCATCGGGACTCTCGTGCAGGAAGGCTGGAAGGCCGCCGCGAAGAGCGCAGGACTTTCGATCACCGTGGGAGGCATTCCTCCCTTAAGCCACTTTGCGATCACGGATGATGCATCCAAAGAAGCGCAACGTGCTTTCACGCGTGCGATGCTTGCGAAGGGGTTCCTCGCGGACACCGCCTTCTACCCCACCTTCGCGCACAACGAATCGCATGTAACGCGGTATCTCAAAGCGGTTGAAGAGGTATTCTCGGAGCTTCATCCATGATACGGCTTCGCTACCAAATCGTTCGATATGTATTCTCTTTGTTGTTACCTATATCGGTGAAGCGGGATCGCTATGCCGATATTACGTACAATAGAGAAGAACCTGACTATCATATTTACCGCGAAACCGTATGAAGCGGTCTATTCTCATCCGAACGGATGCAAGTGCCGATATCGGCACGGGGCACCTGATGCGGTGCATCGCTCTTGCGCAGGCTTTTCAAAAGAAAAATATCGATCCCATCTTCGTTCTCGCTGTCGATACGCTGCTCACAAAGAGGCTCAAAGAGGAGGGGATGGAATTCATTCACATCAATGCTGTGCGCGGGAGCAGCGACGATGCAAAAGAGACGATCATGATTGCGGATGATCATGATGCGCAGTGGATTGTGACTGATGGCTACGCATTCGATGCGAACTATAGTCATCACCTTCGTGATGCGAATCATCGCGTTCTCATGGTGGATGATTATGCGCACCTGCCTGCCGGACAGGCAGGTCTTCCTGCATATGATTGTGATTTCCTCCTCAATCAAAACATCGATGCATCGGAGGAGATGTACGCGGGTAAAACTGATGCAAAACTTCTCCTTGGGACGAGTTATGCGCTCCTGAGGAAAGAATTTAGAGAGTATGCAGATCGGACGCGGAACATTCCGGACGTGGCAACGAACATTCTCGTCACGCTCGGCGGCGGTGATCCGGAAAATGCTACCACTCCTATTCTCAGTGCTCTCGATCAGGTCGATGCGTACAAGCTCTCTGTGACAGCGATTATTGGCAGCGAGAACCCGCACGAAGATGCACTCAAAAAAATCACCGCAGGATCGAAACATACGATCACTCTCCTCAAGAGCGTCACCGATATGCCGTCCCTCATGGCAAAAGCGGATCTCGCGATTGCGGCAGCAGGTTCCACAAGCTGGGAACTCCTCTACATGGGGCTTCCCTTTATCACCGGTATTCTCGCGGAAAATCAGGCGGGCATCGCCGCGAGACTCGGGGCAGAAGGCCTCGCCGTGAATGTCGGCTGGTACAAAGATTGCCCGCCGGAGCGGTTGGCTGCGCAAATCACCAGTCTGATCTCCGACCATGCGCTCCGCGAACGGATGTCACTCACGGGGCGAAAGACGATTGATGGAAAAGGGGCGGAGCGTGTACTTGAGGCGTTGGAACGATAGTATACTATTCAATTGAATAGTATAGTAATGGTCTCCGGCCTGATTAGGCGATACGCGCAATGCCCTGCTCGAGATCCGAGACGATCTTCTTCCAGATCGTGTCTCCCGGCTCATCGAGGGATTTCTTTACTCGTTCCTGTTGCTTTAGTTCTTCCACGAATGCAGAAGCAAGTTCCGTGTTTCCAAGAATCGTTTGCACCTTTGCAAGCTCTGTAATCATGTTTGGGACAAGCGCAGCCACCCTCTTTGGCTCGGTTGTGCCCACTTTTTCCATGAGATCTCTCAAACTCGCGATCGCATGGAAGGTGGCATGGAGTAAGCCCGCATTAAGGGCTTTTTCTCTCATAGTGGCTTCGGTTTCCACGATTTCCATCTGCCGTAGGTTGAACTCGTTGAAAATCGCACCGACTTTGTCACCTCCTTTTTTCGCAAGCTGTACGGAGTCGTCGAAATCTTTCCGCGCCCCCGGAAAATCCTTCTGATTGTCTCGGCGAAAAATGGCCATTTCCCATGCAACCATCGCCGTATCTCTTTCTGCATTGGGGATATGGTCGAGAATGATTTTTCTCCGGCCAATGGCTTCAAGCGCACCCTGAGCATCACCGATCTTCCGCAACCTGCGCGAGAGATGGAGCAGAGCTTTCTGCTGGAATACGAGGAGTTTTTCTCCGTCCATTCCCTGTGCCCATTGCGCATCCGGAGATGCGGCTTGCGTAAGAACGTGCGTGACGAAATCACGCTTGCCTTCTGTCCATTGATCGATGGAATCCGTATTCCAATCATCAAGCGAATACGCTGTTTGCATTCCTTCGCCTTGTTCACTTCCATGCCGCGCGAGAAACCGCAGCAGCGCATGGACTTTTGGGGTCGATACGCGCTCGTTGCTTCCATCGCCGAATTCTCCCTCTGCATCGTGGAGAAATGTTCTAACCTGATCCGCGCTTTCCATGCGCAACTCTTCCATTACCACTTCCATGCCTGTTCGATTGGCTTTGGTGGTGTCCGCGAGCTTCGGTGAAGCGGGATCTGCAGGGATTTCCGGCTCCTGAGAATCTCTTTCCACTGTATCGGGTTTTACTTCGTGATTTGCTAGATTCTCTTTTGAATCCGAACACTCGATACAATAATTGGATGAAAAACACTCCAGAAGTTCTCACAACTTTCCAAAAGTGAACGTCATGAAATTTCGATCTTGAGGCGGAAGAAATATTCACTGCGATCCATAGCAAAATCGCTTCACAGATCCGTCTCCACGATCTCTGACGAACTGAAGCGCAATGCAGTAAACAATGCATATCATCCGATCAAAGCACAGCAGAAATCCTACGTCCGCAGAAAGAATGCAAAGTACCAAGGAAAGAAAATCGCAGCGCACGATCAGCTACGCAAATTCGTGGAAGAAAAATTGATGGATGACCAGTCTCCTCAAGCAATCGCTGGAAGAATCCGCAAAAAAGAAAAGCATCTTCCGTCCGTTTCCAAAGAAAGTATTTACCGTTACATCCAGAGTCCGTACGGTCGGAATATTGAAATTCATCGACAGCAGAAACGACCGAGAAAAAGAAGTCGAGGAGTAAAATTGCAGAAACTGGATGGCAGGGTATTCATCGATAAAAGACCGCAGTACATCAACAAAAGAACAAGGGGTGGTCATGCGGAAGCCGACTTCATTGTGTCAGGGAAAAGCGGTCATGGCATCTTGCTCGTTGTTGTAGATCGAAAAATGCGAACAACTTTTCTTGAACGAATACTCGTCATCACCATTCGGCAAGTTCACAAAGCATTTTTGTTCCGGCATCACAAAAAACTTGAGAAGCTTTTTGGGATAAAAATCTACTTCTGCCATCCGTACCATTCATGGGAAAAAGGTGCCGTCGAAAATGTAAACAAGTACATCAGAAAGGATATTCCAAAAGGATCGGATCTCTCTCGATACTCGAAAAAATTCATTGTTTCGGTTGAAAAAAAACTCAATCGAAGATCAATGAAATGCCTTGATTATGCGACGCCACAAGAAATGCTGGATGCGTGTAGAAAAAGAAAAAATCGTAGTGCAGCGCTAAAATCTAAAAAAGGTGAGTGTTCGGATTGAGCCCGTACCGTGCCTTTGGCTGCATATGTATAGGATATCATGTAAATTACTCTTGTCAAACGGCGAGTTTCGCGAATTCTCACCCCGCCTGACTTGATCCCACCCCTTCATCGCCAAATTGAAATGGCTTAGAGGAGCCATTCTTTGAGCATGGGAACGGTCTTTGTCATACTACCGCCATGCGAGACGGCGGAATTCGTCTACGAACAACCAAAACGGCTTCCGGCGCAACCGCGGTGCAGGCGGTGCGATACGTACAGCGCAAAGTGGTGGTGGTGAAGCACTTCGGCAGCGCACACACGCCTCACGAGTTGCAGATTCTCATTCGGGACGGCGACGCATGGATTGCGAAGCAGCGTACCCAGCCTCCACTGCCTCTCCTCTCCGAACCATCCCTTTCTTCCTCTGTGGTCGACCTCGACCGGCTCACGTTCAGCGACACACGACATCTCTTTGCGTACGAAGTGCTCATGCACGCGGTCAAATCCCTCAGATTCGCGCACCTCCTCGATCCCGTACTCGCCGACCTCGTTGTCATGCGTCTCTTGGAACCCTCCTCCAAACTCCGAGCCATCGCACTCATGCGCCGGCACTTCGGCATCGTGCATGGACGGCGAACCGTCTACGAGAAACTCGGGAGATTCGCGACGCACAAGGATGTATTGGAGCGCCAGCTCGTCGCCTGTGCCGTGCAGGGTGATGCTCTCGCACTCTCCATCGTCTTCTACGATGTGACGACACTCTACTTCGAATCGTTCCATGAAGATGAGGAAGAAACAGGACTGCGAAAAACTGGCTTCTCGAAGGACAACAAACCCCAGCAGCCGCAGGTCGTCATCGGGCTCCTCGTCACAGCCCAGGGCTTCCCGCTGGGCTATGATATTTTCAAAGGAAGCACGTTTGAGGGGCACACGATGCTTCCCGTCATTGAGAAGTTTCAGGAGACACATCACGTGGAAACGTGCACCGTTGTTGCCGATGCCGGCATGCTCTCCTTCGAAAATATCGAGATGCTACGCAAGAAGAAGCTCTCGTACATCGTAGGAGCGAGGGTGGCGAATCTTTCCCCTGGGCTCATCGAGCAGGTGAGTACCACGCTCAACCGGAGCGACGGTGCAACAGTCCGCATGGAAACGAAACACGGCGATCTCCTCTGCTCCTTCTCGAAGGAGCGCTTCCGCAAAGACAAGCACGACATGGAGAAGCAGATCGCGCGGGCGAAAAAGCTCGTGACGTCCCGGGAACCCGGGAGGCGGGCGAAGTTCGTACAAACGAAAGGGACGTCCTACATGCTTCATGCGAAGCTCATCACGAAGACGGAGAAGCTTCTTGGCATCAAAGGATATGTTACGAACATTCCGCAGGCGGTCATGAACGACCGCGAGGTCATCACCCACTACCGCAATCTCTGGCACGTGGAGCAGACCTTCCGCATGGCGAAGAGCGATCTGGAAATGCGACCCATCTTTCACCGTACCGATGATGCCATTCGTGCCCATGTGCTCCTGTGCGTGGTCGCGCTCGCGGTACAGAAGCATTGCGAGAAGATGACGGGATGGACGCTCCGGAGCATGCGCGATGTCATCATGTCCGTCACAGACATCACCCTCACGGACACCGTGACGGGCAGAACCTTTACCAAACGCTCAGCGCTCCCCGCCGAAGCGGAATCACTGATGGCAAAACTGGGGATGCCGTACTAACGGGGAACAAGTCAGGAAAGGTGAGTGTTCGGATTGAGCCCGTACCGTGCCTTTGGCTGCATATGTATAGGATATCATGTAAATTACTCTTGTCAAACGGCGAGTTTCGCGAATTCTCACCCCGCAAGGTCGAGCACTTTCTCTGCGGCTCCCGGATGGGCGAAGGAAAATGCCAGGCACTCTTGGCGATCACTAGTTCTTTTTTCTAGATGTTCGTGGAGAAGACCCGCAAGATGTTCTCTGCTTACTGAGAGCTCTGCGACCTTGAGCCGAACGGCCGTGCAGCGTTCGGGCGCGTACGCATGCGGCTGATAAGAGATTGGCCTTCGACCGAGGATGGCTGCCTCGAGGAGGGCTTTGGTGTGCATGCCAATGATGAGATCTACATGCCAGAGGAGTGGCCAGAGAGCGAATGATCCCATTGCCATGTGCCATGTGACATTGTCGTTGACTGCTGGAGGGGGCTTGACTCCTTCCAAGGGGTGGAGCTTCTCGATGACGAAGAAATCTCCGTGCATACTGCTCAGAATTTCTGCGAGATCGGTGCGCGCGATATCTTCCTGATACCCGAGGTATGGTCCCATCGTTCCCCGTTCCCCCGGCGCAGCACCGTATGTTGCCCGGAGTGGCTCGGAGAGAGAGAGGATCGAATGACATTGTTTGCCCGCCTTCAGCACATCCGGAGCATCGGGTGGGTGGAGCGTAAACGTATGTGCGCGTGTTGTGAGCTCTGCGAGGGCGGGACTCCCCGTGATGTGGAGGATTGCAGAGGGGATGCCCTCCTGAATCGCCAAATCCCGTGAGAGCTCATCCTGTGCGCAGATCACATCTGGAAGATATGCGTCATGGATGTGTTCGTTCTCGTCCCAGAATCGCAGAGCGTAGTTGTACCATTCATCCAGGACGGCAATGCTCCGGATTTGCCGCTTCTTCGCAGCCGCAGTCAGATGGCGTTCACTATTGATTTTCCCGGTTGTTCCGATAATTAGCATATCAATGGCGTTTTCCTGGAGTTCTCTCTCCGCCTCTCTGCATGAAGAGATTGCACGCTGTTCTGTTGGCAGCCCGGCATCCGCAAAAATAGGAGCGGTAACGGGAGAACAGAGGATGCGGCAGGAAATTCCCCGTTGCACGGCGACTGCTGCAATGGGGCATAGCTCTCTCGCGCCGCCTGGTTCTGTGGCGCAGAAAAGAAATCTCCGATCACTCTTTTGCATGATGCATTCTTGTCATGAGTTGGCGGAAAAGATCTTCCGGCATGGGCTTATGGTATGTACCCTCTCCGCTCAGTGCAAAATCTTTCATCGTTACTGTTCCGGCAAGGATATCCCTGATGCAGCGGGCCAAGAGATCGAAACCCCCGAGATATGTTTTGATGCGAATGTCTTCGTAGGAATCATTTTCTCCGAGAGCAATGATCTCCGTTCGGACAACATGTCCCCGATCGATTTCTTTTGTCATAAAATGGACGGTGTTGCCGACAGGATCATTGTTATAGAGCGCCCATTCAACGCAGGAGCATCCCCGGTACTGAGGGAGCACTCCGGGATGGCAGTTCAACACGCCCATGGAAGGCGCTCGAAGCACGGCGGGAGAAAGAATCCTCGGCGTGCCTGCATTCACCAGGATATCGATCGCGTTCTCCCGTACAAATTCCGTGCATTCATCAGAGAGGTGTGATGGAAAGGAAAACACCGTCAGTTTCGCTTCTTTGAATGTGGTCAGTGGAATGGGTGGCATTTTCCCTGCGGTTCTGTGTAGGAAGATCGCCCGATCATGTTCAGACACGGGTTTGGGATCTAGGAGAATGGAATGGATGGGAACGGCATGCCGCAGAAATGCCTCAATGATGTATCCGAGGATCAGGCTATCGGCGGTACTGAGCAGGCTGACGCGCATGGTGTCGTCTGTGTGAAAAGGGAATAGAGTTATTCTTGTACTAACTGCATGCTGCAATGATTTTATCCACTGCCTTCACGATATCGTGCATATCCTCCTCTGTTTGCGGGGGGCAGATGTAAAGGTTCAGCAGCATTTCCTCCCGGTGGAGTTTCTCCGCGTTTATGCAGCTCCCTTGCTGGTAGTTTGGCTTCGATGCCTTGTTTTCGGTAGCATTCCAGGGATATCCGTGCTTGTAGGCCAGTCGTTTCTGAAAGAGCGGAAGGAGGTAGAGAGGTTTTGTATATCCTTCAACGAAGGAGATGCCCTCCGCGAGCAGCATGCGGGCAAACTCGCTCCGTGGGGTTCCTCCACAGTGTTCCGCGAGATAGCGGAGCGGATACACGTAATACGTTGCCCGCCGTTCCGCCGGAGGATCCGGCGTGATCAGGCAGTGATGTTTTCGCAGACCATCCGAAAGAGTCTCCACTAGCGCAAGGCGCTCTGCATTCAGTGACTCCAATTTCTTGAGCTGCTCTACCGCAATGGCGGCCTGTACCTCCGTGAGCCGATAGTTGAACCCGACAATGTTCGTGCCATTCTCGTATCCTGCGTCTCCCATGACTGATTCCCCATGATTCCGGATGAGCTGGAGACGCAGCGCGAGCTCATCGTTGTTCGTGATACACAGACCGCCCTCTCCGCAATCAATGGTTTTATGAACATTGAAACTGTAGACGCCGATATCCCCCATGGTCCCGACGGTCTTCCCTTTGTATGTCGCGCCCCACGCCTGCGCGCAGTCTTCGACGATTGAGAGTTTGTGTTCGCGTGCGATGGCGCAAATCACATCCATATCAGCGGGAATGCCAAACTGGTGAACGACGAGAATCGTTTTGGTGCGCTCCGTTATCTTCTCACGGATGGACGCGGGATCAAGGCACCCGGTCGCACGCTCAACGTCCGCAAAGATGGGAATAGCGCCGTAGACGAGCGGAGCCATGGCGCAGGCGCTCATCGTGTAGGGCGAAACGATGACCTCATCCCCAAACCCGATGCCGAGCGCGCCGATGGCGGAGAAGAGCCCCGACGTGGCACTGTTCACCGAGACCACATGGGAGACACCTAGTTGCTCCCGCGCCTGCCGTTCCAGATTCTGCACCTCGGGACCGCCAAAGAAACTGAAGGGGGGTCGTGGTCTGTGCGTTCCGTGAAACAGGGAGAGGTATCTACTCTTCAGCACCCTTTCCGCCGCTTTCTGCTCTTCCACGCCGATAGCATTGCTTTCGTGCCATGGTTTGGTTCGCACAGGTGTGCCGCCGTTGATGGCAAGTGATGAGGGAGTCATGCGCGCGCTTGAGAACATGCATCAAACAGGATGGTCATGGTGCGTTGTACTTCAGCAAATCCCGCCTCCTCTAGCAAGCGTTTGTCATCATCGCGCAGGAAGGCATGGCAGGATGTATAGAGTGATTCCATGGTTTGCAGCGGTGAATCCGCCGTACGGTGCTCATCAAAACGGAGGATGGGTGCTGAGCTATGACCTTTTCCCAGACGATCGATGAAGATATCCCCCCACTCAATCCGGATGCGTCCCTTCGGGAAAAAAAGCTCTCCCTCCAACAGACCATACGGATCTTCCGGCACGCCCTGTACATCAATGGATGCATTGGGGAATATCTCCGAACGGAGCGACACCGTGAGGAGCGGATCCTCTGCATATCGATCGATGCCGGTGATGTGCGCCTCTTTGCATGAAATTTCTCCAATCAACATGCGGAGTGTATCTACCACATGCACGCCGATGTGAAGCCATCCTGCATAATACTGCCATCGCGCCGAGAGCAACTCTGTTCCAAATTCTCCCGACCGGATGAGTTCCCGCAGACGGTGAAATCCTGCATTAAAGCGTCGGCTGTGATTCACGACGATCTGCGTGCTGTGACTCTGGAGCAGTGATCCAATCGAAACGAGTTCGTTTCGGGATGTGCAGAGCGGCTTTTCGACGACGAGGAGCCGTGGCGCCTGGGGATGGTTGAGAATGCCGGCTGTGATTTCTCCATGGGTCTCATCGGGCGTGGCGATGGTAATGATGTCCAGATCCTCCTGCTCTAGGAGAAGATGAAAATCCCCGAAAACCTTTCCTCCCCATACGGAGGAAAATTTTTCGCACCGCACCCGTTCTGTATCGCAAATTGCTGAGAGCTTCAGAAAAGGGAGATGGGACATAGCCTTTGCATGGAGATGCGCGAACGTTCCTGCGCCGATGATGCCGCAGCGGAGAGAGGGCGTGTTCATTGCATTAATTGTACTGGTATTGGCGCCACCGACGATGCACGTTTTTATTATGCGCTGCAATTTCCGGATGCTCATCCAGGAATGCGATGATCTCCTCAATGCTGAAGTCGTTCCGCGGAGCAAAGTGGGAGATGATGGCAGTGATCACTGCCAGATCTTCCTCTGTATCAACATCGAGATGAATATCCGGTCGGAGAAGCGTACCCGTGGCCTCGATATCTTTCAGTTTGTAGAGCGCAGGATGGCGTCGCAGGAAGAGCGTGCCATGTTCCCGGAAAGCAAGATCCTGCGTGCGCTCCGCGGAATTCCGGAGTGCTCGGGAGGAAAAAACCTCCACGTACATCCCGGAGGGGAACGACTCTTGCCTGCTGTTACCAACCCAATCAAAGCCTCCCTTCAGGTACGCTTCGATGCAGGTATCGATGATCTTTGGATCGAGCAGCGGACTGTCCCCATAGGCCTCTACTCCCACATCCGCTCCCTGACTTTCGAGAGCGCTTACCATGCGACCCGTGACATCGTCTTCCGCTCCACGGAAGCAAGGCACTCCGTAGGAGGAACAGAATTTTTCGATGATATCATTCTCGGGGCTTTCCGGCGTTGCGACGACCATCCCACTCAGGTGTTTCGCTCTCCCCACTCGGTCGAGCAGATACTGAAGGAGCGGCTTGCCCTGGATCATGCGCATGGTTTTGCCCGGCAATCGTCCGGATCCCATACGCACCTGGATTGTTGCAATGATTTTCATGAGATGAATACTGGGCGAGTTCCACGGACATGGCAAGTACAGGTGCCTTTGGAGACCCCCCTTTTTCGATTTTAAACATAAATTTAATGTCTTGTCAAAACCCCTTCTTTAGCGTACGCTCTGTCCGATCTTCCCACTTATGAACTGGTCTAACCTCAGCATTCTCCTCACCCCCCTTCGCTCTGCTACGCAGAGCTTCGGAGGGGCAAGCTGTTTTACTTTCTCCTCTGATTATGAATTGGTCTAATCTTAGTATTCTTTTGACCGGCGGCACCGGCTCGTTCGGTCGGGCGTTTACAGAAATCGTGCTTCGGGAGAAGAAGCCGCACAAGCTCGTCATCTTCTCGCGCGATGAACTCAAACAGCACGAGATGCACATGGACCTTCTGGAGAGCGGTTACAGCGAGAAGAGTTTTCGCTTCTTCATCGGAGATGTCCGCGACAGCGCGCGCCTCAAGCGGGCAATGCAGGGGATCGATATCGTCGTTCATGCGGCTGCGCTCAAGCATGTGCCTGCCTGCGAGTACAACCCTTTCGAAGCGGTGCAGACGAATATCATCGGCGCGGAGAACGTGATCAATGCTGCCATTGATGCGGGAGTGACGAGGGTGGTTGCGCTCAGTACCGATAAAGCGGTGAATCCCGTGAACCTCTATGGCGCCACGAAGCTCTGCGCCGAAAAAATATTCGTTCAGGGGAATGCGTACGCGGGAAAAAAGGGGACGCGCTTCTCCTGCGTCCGCTACGGGAACGTGATCGGGAGCAGGGGGAGTATCGTTCCGCTCTTCTTAAAACAACGCGCAAAAGGGGTGATCACGATCACCGATCCGCGCATGACGCGGTTCTGGATTTCGCTGGAACAGGGCGTCAGCCTCGTGCTCCTTGCAATCGAGGAGCGGTATGGCGAGGGGAGAGGCGGCGGCGAGATCTTTATCCCCAAGATTCCGAGTATGAAGATCACGGATCTCGCGAGGGCGATCGCGCCGGAATGCAAGATTGATGTCATCGGCATTCGTCCCGGCGAGAAGCTCCACGAGTCACTCATTTCCGTTGATGAAGCGAGGCACACGGTGGATATCGGTACGCACTTCGTCATCGAGCCCGAAAACGCTCCGGGAGGATATGAGCCATGGAAAGGAAAGTCGCTGCCCGACGGCTTCTGCTACGTGAG
>Ga0155144_109_pt1 | contig 33200 bp, 36 predicted proteins | sample RifCSPhighO2_01_FD_106112 | JGI IMG/M metagenome (GOLD analysis project Ga0155144, IMG submission 106112) | Parcubacteria group bacterium RIFCSPHIGHO2_01_FULL_56_18 | reverse complement strand
CGCTGATCTATTTCAGCTGTGCCGTCGCCGGCGCTGTGCTGACGAGCGGCGGTGAACAGTTCCCGCATCCAGTGTACCAGCCCTGTTGTGCAAGGCCACTTTTTATCCTAGACTCGCCGCATGCGACGTTTCCTCATACTCATCAGCATCCTTCTCCTGGCCCTCATAGCCTGGTGGACCCTTAATTTCCTTCCCCAGGAAGCGGAGCCAGTGGACACCTCCACAGCCACGACCACCGAAGCCGTGAGCCAATGGCAGTGGGAATTCGCCTCCGCAGGTGAAAGCCTGGAAGGTGTCCCGAAGACCAACGTCACGCTGCGCAACGGCGTCACCTCGTATGCCATCGGCGCTATCGAAGGGAATTGCTTCGATATCACCGGGTCCGATTGGAAACTGCTCGCGGAAGAGGGCGAACTCGCAGGAGCCATCTGCTGGTGGGCGGGCGGCGGCACGGAGATCGGCGTCTTCAGTGATGGTGGCAGGGCGCTCGTGCAGATCGGCGATGTGGACGAAGGAACCGCGGAAAACCTAGGGGTACGCGGCAATTTCCGCCCGCTCTTCGTTATCGACTTCGGATTCATCCGCCGTTTGGATCTCGCGTCGCGAGAGCTCTCCTTCGACAACGCGCTCTGGCTCTTCGGAAAAGCAGGGGAAGACGCGGCAATAGAGGCCGGACTTTGCACGGAAGCGTCAAGGGGAGACTGTCTGCCGAACGATTTCTACATCTATAACGCATCGAAGGGGGCCGCGACTATCCCGCTTGCGGAGAACATCACCGTCTATATGGTGACGTGGCATGCGGAGGCAGAAGGCGTGAAGCGCCAATTCATCAAGCTCGACGAGTTCGCAAAGCTCATGAACGATTCGTCACAGCATTGGAATCAGCTCCCGTACAATGTCACCATCAAGAACGGTCAGGCAATCATGATCGAAGAGGTCTATGTGCCATAGGGGAGGGGGTGTGATGAAGTGATGTTTGTTGACCCAAACACGAGTTGGTAGGACAATTAAAGCGGTCGTCATTAGCACAGTTAATTTTCATAATGGGTATGAGTGACGATCCGGAAGCGAAGCCGACTCCGAGCGATGACTCGGAAGAGAAGGCGGGATAGCGGCCTTCAGGAGACAGCCGGCGCGAAAGCGCCGGCCGCTTTCATTTCCTGTTTCGGAAATATGGCGAACGCGCCAGAACGATGCCGATCGCGACCCACGCGAATCCGACGACATATCCCGCGAGCACGTCGGTGAGATAATGCACGCCGAGGTAGAGCCGGCTGAGCCCGACGAGGATGATGATCGTGAAGAAGACGCCCGCGAAGATCGTCCGCATCCGATCGGTCTTTCCCGTTCCAAGCATCATCCACAGGAGGAATCCGTAGAGCGTCGCGGCTGCCGCGGCGTGTCCGCTCGGGAACGAGAACGAATCGAGCGTGATGAGCGATATCGGATCCGTCGGCCGCGGCAGTGCGAAGAGCAGCTTCAGCGCCCAGACGGTGAGCGCGCTGCCGATGGAGATAAGGAGGAGTTCCGGCACGAACCGTTTCTGCTTGGATGCGTACAGGAACAGGCAGATGAGCGAGGCGGCGAAGATGCAGAACCACACATCGCCGAGTTCCGTCACGAGCGAGAAGAAAGCCGTGAACGGCTCCGTCCGCGCCTGCATGAGGCCCGTCGCGACGGCCGCATCAACGGGCAACATACTCTAAGAGATAGGGAAGGAATATCGCGGTACCGACGATGAGAGAGAAGAAGAACGATACCGTGACTGCCGCCGCCGCGAGGTCCTTTATCTTCGCGATATGCGGATCATGCTCCTTCGTGTGCTTGTCGCACAGTTCCTCGAGCGCGGTATTCAAGAGCTCGATGCTCATGATGAACCCCGCGGTGAGCATCACGACGGCGAATTCCAACGCGGATATGTTGAAGAAGAAGCTCGCCGCGAAGACGAGAAGCGCCCCGACGACCTGTATCTGGAAGTTATGTTCCTGTCGCAGGGCGATCCGGAAGCCGTTCATCGCATAGCCGAATCCCCAGGCTACTTTGCGTATCATCTCCACCAGTATAGCCCTATTTTCCCCATCAAGGTTGTTCATATGGGAATATGCGGTAATGTGAAAGGACCTGTCGCGTCTTCAGATTCGTAGGGATATCCATATGAGAAATACGCTCGCACTCATTACGGTGCCTTCGCTCATCATCGGAGCGCTTTTCGCGTTGCTCCCGTCTCCGGCCGCCGCCGCCGTCTGGTCCTCGAAGTTCGAGGTCTCCGGCTGGCTGCCATACTGGCGTGCCGCCACCTCCACGCAGGACACGCTCGCGCATCTCGATACGTTCAAAGAGATAAACCCCTTCGGCTACACCGTGCAGAATGACGGCCGACTTTGGGATGCGGCGGCGATTTCCGTCGAACCGTGGACGACCCTCCGCGCGCAAGCGAAAGAGAAGAAAGTACGCTACATCCCGACGGTGATGTGGTCGAACCCCGACGCCATCCACACGGTCCTTTCGAATCCGACGCTCCGCAAGCAGCACATTGCGATGATCGTCGATGAAGTGAAGGCGAACGATTTCGACGGCATCGACATCGACTACGAGGGCAAGTACGAGAAGACGCGTCCGTATTTCACGCTCTTCCTCAAGGAACTCTACAAAGCGATGGGGAACAAATGGGTGCAATGCACCGTCGAGAGCCGCACTCCCCTCAGTGATCGGTATTACGGCGTTGATCAGCCTGCCGATGCCGGTAAATACGCCAACGACTTCATGGCGCTCAATAAGTACTGCGACCGCGTGAAGTTCATGACCTACGACCAGCAGACCATCGACTTGAAACGCGCATCCGAAGCCGAAGCGAAGGGCGAGACCTACGGCCCGGTCGCCGACACTGTGTGGGTGGAGAAGACCATCAAAGAAGCTTTAAAGTCGATTCCTAAGAGCAAGATCATGCTCGGCATCGCGACCTACGGCTACGAATGGGACGTCACTGCCTATGCCGGCAATCAGTTCACGTATGATCTTCTCTGGACGTTCAATCCGCAGTACGGTCTCGACCTCGCGAGCGAATACAACGTCACTCCCACACGCAATTTCGGCGGCGAACTCGGCTTCACCTACTTCCCGAAGACCTCACCACTGGCCATGCCGCGCCCTTCGACGCCGTGGCCGGGCAATCTCGTCGCGGCATCCGCGGCTGCGCTCACGACGAGCAAGAATTCCAACATGACCTTCCGTATGGTGACGTGGAGCGATTCCCAGGCGATCGCCGATAAGGTCGCGCTCGCTAAGAAGCTCGGCATCCGCGGCGTCGCAATCTTCAAGATCGACGGCGGCCAGGATCCCAAGATGTGGGAGATATTAAAATAAGTATTTGCGCCATCGGTCAATTTGTGGTATAAGTTTTCTAGAGTAAAACTACAGGAGTGTAGAAATGAACACATGGGAAGAACGAGTGCAATTGCTTGAGGCATTGCGACTCGAGTATGGCAGTGCCGTACGAGCGGTACTTCTTATGCTTGCCGCACGCACGGCGATACTCATCACGAGTGCGACCCTTATAGGAACCGTTACGAACATGTACTTCAGCGGGCTTTCTAGTTTCAAGCTCGCCAAAGTAACCGCCACGGGTGAAATCATTAGTCTGCTTGGAAATACGCCGCGAGCGCTACTTGCTGCGTTCATCGCGATGCTCATCGGACTCATCATTGTGGCGATATATTCGTTCGATGATGAACTCGAAAATATCCAGGTGAAATTGGTTGATCGTGGCACCGTGCTCGAGCACAAATTCGGGTCCGGAGAAGGGTTATTCCATCAACTACGGCGCCTCGAGCAGCAGATACGGCAAGGCTTCATGATTGCACGCCTGGTCCTGTTTGTGATAGGTTTGAGATGGGCAGCGTTCTTCGTCTTCATTGGTACCGTCGTATAGGAGGAAACGATGAGAACATTTTCGCGCGAAGAATGGCTCGGTGTCGCTCACTTTATCGGTCAAGACAAACTCATCGTGAGCACGCTTGTTATCTTCGTCGTCGTATTGCCCCTGCTTGCTCTGATCCTACACCAATTCTGACCAGCAGCTACGGGGGCCAGTCGATGCAATCGATCGACTGGCTCCTTTTCTGTTATACTTTCTCAATGCAATCCAACCGGCTCGGAATCTATTTCCTCCTAGCCCTCCTTTTTGCATCGCTCGTTCTCACGTATTTCATCTTCCAGCCGTTTCTCGCCCCATTGGTATTGGCCGCGGTCTTCGCGGTCGTGTTGCAACCGCTCTATCGCCGCATCCTGCGAAGCATCCCGAAATGGCCCTCTCTTGCGTCGCTTATCACGGTCCTCATCAGCGTCGTCGGCATCTTGGTGCCCCTCATCCTCATCGGCACCGAGATTGGTATCGAGGCGCAGGACCTCTACGGCCAAGTGTCTGACCGCGAGACCCGCCAGCAGATACAGCGCGCGGCGTTCGATTTCGAGAACCTGATCGGCGACCGCATCCCGCAGGCACGCGGCATCACGCAAGACCTTTCGAACAATCTCTCGACGTACGCACAGAATGCGCTGCAGTGGCTCATCCAGCACCTCGGTTCCGCCGCCTCAAGCGTCGCGTCTCTTGCTCTGAAGTTCTTCCTGTTCTTCATCGCGCTCTACTACCTCCTGCGTGACGGGAAGAAACTGAAAGACCGCATCGTCGAACTTTCTCCGCTCAAGGACACCTACGATGAGAGTATCTTCGACAAATTGGAGCTCGCCGTGAATTCCGTCATAAAAGGGAATCTCACCATCGCGCTCATCCAAGGCTGTCTCACAGCTATCGGCTTCACCATTTTCGGTGTCCCCAACAGCATCCTCTGGGGCACGGTGACGGCGGTGGCAGCGCTCATCCCCGGCATCGGCACCGGACTCGTCTTTATCCCGACGGTACTTTTCATGTACTTCACCGGACACACCGGTGCCGCGCTTGGTCTTACGCTCTGGGGCATCCTCGCCGTCGGCCTTATCGACAATTTCCTCGGTCCGCAGCTGATCGGTCGCGGCGTGAAGCTGCATCCGTTGCTTATCCTCCTCAGCGTCCTCGGCGGCCTGGCATTCTTCGGCCCGGTCGGCATCTTCTTGGGCCCGCTTTCCATCAGCCTCCTATTCGCGTTCCTCTCCATCTACGCGGAGATATCACGGCGCAGTGCATAACCCTTCCACACGCTTTCATACGGATTTCTGGACAATGCCTTCATGCGCAGGTATTCTCACCCAATGAAAAAACCCTACACGCCCAGCGAGAAGATCCTTGCGAATTACGCAGATGTATTAGTCAATTTCGCCCTCGGCGGGGGCACGGGAATCAAGAAGGGAGAAGTGGTCCACATCACGGCATCTGAGACCGCGAAGCCGCTTTTCATCGCCGTGCGCAACGCCGTCCTCGATGCGGGCGGCCACGCGATCATGCACTACGCGCCGGATTCGTCCGATCCGAAGGAAAGTCTCGCGCGCTATTTCTATCAGCACGCCGACGACCACCAACTCGACTGGTTCCCGAAGAAGTACGTCCGCGGACTCGTCGACGAGATCGATCATGTCGTCCATCTCATCTCCGAAGCGAACAAGAAAGAACTCGAAGGGATCGATGCTAAGAAGATCATGCGCCACGGCGTCGCGTGGAAGCCGTTCCGCGACTGGGAGAACGAGAAGGAGCATAAGGGAAAATTCACATGGACCATCGCGCTCTACGGAACTCCCGCGATGGCGAAGGAAGCCGAGCTCAGCGAAAAGGCATACTGGGACGAGATCGTGAAGGCGTGCTTCCTCGACAAGAAAAACCCCATCCAGGAATGGAAGAACGTCTACAAAGATATCGAGAAATACCGCAGCCGTCTCAACAAGCTCTCTCCGAAGATCGACAAGCTCCACGTGAAAGGCCAGGATGCCGATCTCTGGATAACGCTGGGTGAGAAGCGCCAGTGGCTCGCGGGCAGCGGGCGCAACATCCCGAGCTTCGAGATTTTCACCTCACCCGATTGGCGCGGCACCAACGGCTGGATCCGCTTCAATCAGCCGCTCTATCGCTACGGCGCGAAGGTCACCGGCATACAACTATGGTGGAAGAACGGCAGGGTCGTAAAAGCGACGGCGAAAACGAACGAGAAACTCCTGAAGCAGATGATCGCCACGAAAGACGCCGACAAGATGGGTGAATATTCGCTTACCGACAGCCGCCATTCGCGCATCACGAAGTTCATGGCGGAGACCCTCTTCGATGAGAACATCGGCGGCCCGCAGGGGAACACGCACCTTGCCGTCGGCATGAGCTACAAGGATACCTACAGCGGCAACCTGAAGACCTTTACGAAAGCGCAGGCAAAGAAGCTCGGCTACAACGATTCGTCGGTCCACACCGACATCATCTCCACCACCAAGCGCACGGTAACCGCGCATCTTAAAAATGGCACGAAAAAGATAATTTACGACAACGGTCAGTTTGTTTTGTAAGCAGGCAGGGCAAACCTTTCTCGGGTCGCTATCTGCGCCTGCTGGCGCAGCGCTCAGTCTCGGCCTCGTCAGGCCTGCGAAGACCCTCGCAAGGCTCGCCCTGCCTGCTTCCTGTTGTTTGTTATAGAATGCGATGGTGAAAACGATATATCTCGTCCGCCACGGCGAGGCGGAGCATAATCCAACGGCTGAAAATATCGCAACGCACTATAAAGGCGGTTCGGCGGAGCTGACGCCTCGTGGCTTTCTGCAAGCTGATAAAATAGCAGAGCGCGCGACAAACCTTCCCGTTCAGGCCATTATCGCAAGCACGATGACCCGCGCGCAGCAAACGGCGGAGGTAATTTCGAAATCAACAGGCATATCGGTCGAATCGTCAGACCTTTTTACGGAATGGAAGAATCCCTCTTCTTTCGTCGGGCTGGAATGGAAGGATCCGGAGACACAACGATTGGAGCGCGAATGGCAACAGACGTTCTTTACGGAGAACGGTGCCCGCATGCGCGATGGAGAGAACTTCGATGATATCAACGAGCGTGGAAAACGTGCACTTGCGCTCCTCGCCAAACGTCCCGAAGAGAATGTCCTTGTTGTGACACACGGCGTCTTCCTGCGCGTCCTTGTCGGCCGTATCGTTTTTGGCGATGCGTTCTCTCCTATGATGCTCAAAGGGCTCTACCGAGGATTCCGCACCGCGAATACCGGTCTCACGCTCGTTCATTACGACCCTGATGATCCACATTGCGCATGGTGGATGTCACTCTGGAACGATCACGCACATCTAGGGTGAAAATCGGATGAAGAAAATTCAAAGGGCCGGCGTGTCAATTCCGGCCCTTCGGCCTCTGTTGTTCATTATCCCAACCATGGGTTTCCTCCGAGATGAGCTTATCGCCCAGGTCGGTACATCCAAGCAGTGTATCTCTCAACACGCTCATTTTCGCACCACCACTTCTCGATCTCCCAGCCGGGATTGTTGGTTTTCCATTGAGGAAACCCAACTGGAGCCATCGTGCCACAGAATGCTCCATGCGTCCCAGGCGGCATCTCGATGCGGAATCGATACCATCGGTTCTCATCCGGCGTATGAAGGTGTGCCCACAGATACAGGACAGCAATGAAACTCTCACTCATTCCGTTCATTGCGTTTTCCTCTCATTTAAAAGAACAAAAGATCTGATGACCTCTTGCCGCGTCTCCTACAGCAGGAAACGCTCTTTGCACCGTACACCCGTTGCTGGATTTGTAAAGGTATGAGAGTTATCCACAGTCTCCGGAAAAGGTTGTCAAAACGATGGCCGCTCGTTTCGAGCGGCCATTTAGGGCAGGAAGACGGCGTTTTGGACATTGAGCAATTCGAGAAGCTCTTTCTCTTGCTCGACGCCGAATCCGAAGACCCATTTCCCGCAGATGTAGAACGTAGGTGTCGTGCCACGGCCTGATCGCCGGAAGAGTTTTTCACGTACGTCCTCGTTCTGCGTCTGGTATTCCAGGAACGGAATGCCGAAGCTGTAGAGGAAGAATCGCGCGTCATTGCATGTTTGACACCACCAGCCGGTGAAGAGCTCCGCGTTCGCGGGTTCTCCATTCCGACAGAGCGACGTGCTGTTTGCGGCGAAGGCCGTGAACGCGAGGGCGGCATATGCCGCACCCGCACGCAATGCGAGAGAATGCAGCATGAATACCTCCCTGGTTTCGTCTCGCTGGCGGCATTATACTCAACGTATGGCAAATGACATGCCCACAGAAGAAGAACTGAAGAAGAAGCTTTCTCCCGAACGATACGCTGTGTTGCGCGAGAAAGGGACAGAGGCGCCGTTTTCCGGCGAACTCCTGAAAGAGAAGCGTTCCGGCATGTTCAAATGCGCCGCATGCGGGAACCAGCTATTCGAATCATCGAAGAAATTCGATTCGGGCACCGGTTGGCCGTCATTCGATCAGGCGTTGCCGGGCGCCGTCGAATTCGTCGACGACGAATCGCTCGGCATGCATCGCACGGAAGTTGTGTGCGCGAAATGCAAATCGCACCTGGGGCATGTCTTCAATGACGGCCCGACGAGTACAGGAAAGCGCCATTGCATCAATTCGGTCTGTCTTGAGTTTGAACCGCAACGTGAACGCAGCAGAGTTTGACTTTATTGAGCATCCGTTATATATTCTTCACGGACTGTCAGGATATAGGAGATCAATAATGACAGACAGCACCACGATCCGCAGGTGGCGGATTATTCTCGCTCTTCTCATCAGCGCATGGGGGTATCCCGCTACGGCAGCAGAAACCGAGCCGTTCTGGGTGTCGCCCACGCAATTCGAGTGGCTCGTCCAGCATGCGCTCAGACATGGCACGGTGACGTACGAAAACGGTGTCTTTCGCACGTACCGTCTCCGCCGGATGACCATGTACGGCGATGTGGCGTGCGAAGGCGAGAGGCCTCTCTCGTTCCGCCAGGTGGAGGTTGACTTACCAGTCGAATCCGATTGGAATTCCACGAAGATCCGCGTGATGTTCAACGGACCGCTGCACTATGAGACGAAGGAAGCCGGTGAAGTCGTGCTCATCAACACGGACTGGTTTATCTCCGCGTCCCGTAAACGCAGTCTCGCGATCGAATCGCACGGCACATATTACCCCGGGATGAGGATCGGAGAGCATTGGTACGCTCCTTCAGGGACTGAGGCGGAAGCGGCATCGTCTCTCTGCATGTTCATCGAGAGCGAGAAACAGCGACTCATCGAAGAAGAAGAGTGGATGAGGGACTTCGAACAAAGAAGAACGAAAAATTGAGCAATTCATGACCGCACCGGCGTATCGGTGCGGTCATTGTTATATGTTAAATATCTGTTCCTGACGTGCTCGACTCTCGAGCCTGAACAGCAGTAGCTTCCGTCGGCCGAAGGGTGCCTGCCGCTGAAGAGGTCGCTGCTGCGCCGGGCGTGGGCGTAGAGGCAGCACCTGAAGATGGCTGCGAAGACACCGCAGGCGTTTCGTTCCGGACGTGCGGCGCGGGGAGCACATTCTCGATATGCGTATCGGCTGTTTCCGGCACAGGCTCTTCCTCATGCGGGAACGCCGTCTGCAGCGCGAACATCGCACCCGCGCCGATGAGTGCCGCGATGACGTGGATATAGGCACCGCCATGTGCACGCACGGAATGATACGCGTGCGGCAGGAGGTCATGCAAGACGACGGAGAGGAACCCGCCGGCGGCTAAGCCGGAGAGGATCGCAAGCAAGGGTCCCGATGAGAGGAACGCCGCGAACACGAATCCGATGAGTATGGTTCCCGAGACCAGGAAATTGCGCACCAGCGCGCCCGCATGCGTATATCCCGATTCGCGCAAGACGAAATATTCCGAGATCTCCTGCACCGCCTCATGGAGAAGTACACCCGCCGCCGCCGCGATGCCGACATAGATGTCCGAAGCGAACGCCCCGACGAGCAGGATACCATCGCCGACGTTGTGGAGCGCATCGCTGGCCAAGACCTTCCGGCCGTCGACCCGGGTGTGCGCGTGTGATTCCTCGTGTTCGTGGTGATGATGCTCTAACGGGAAGAAATAGTGAATGCCTTCCATGATGGCAGCGCCGAGAAGCACTGCGCCGATCCCGACGATCCATCCGCCCTCGTGCACTGCCTCCTCGGCGAGGTGATAGGCGATAAGGAGGAACACGCCCGCCGAAAGGGTAGCGAGATACGTGAGATACCGCTGCATCCATGCACCAAGACGACCCACGGTGAATACGACGCCGATGAGGGAGACGCACATGACCGCTATCGCCGCAAAAAAAGCGTACCAGATTTCCATAGCGGCACTCTAGCACCCCTTTTTTTGTTTGCAAGTCACTTGCATGTAGTATATGCTGTGGATATGTCGTCCACCGATATCTTGAAGAGAAACGGTTTACGCGCTACGCCAAAGCGTCTCGCGTTGCTTACTGCGCTTGAGAAAGCACAAAAGCCGCTCACAGCCGAAGAGCTTCATGCCAAGGTTAAATCCGACCTGGTGACCATCTATCGCAATCTCCAGAGCCTTGTCGCCGCCGGTATCGTGAGCGAAGCGCGATTCAAGGATTCCTCCGTGCGATACGAACTCTCGCGTGGCCATCATCATCACATCGTCTGCACCGGCTGCGGAGCTGTCGAGGAACTGGGCGGCTGTAACACGTCACCTTTGGAACACGAAGCGCTGCAGGCTTCGTCCCGTTTCTCGCGGATTAACGAACACTCGCTCGAATTCTTCGGACTCTGCAAAACCTGTGCCTAGGGGCTATACTGGGATCGATGAAAACTCTCATCGTTTATCTGATACTGGCATTCGCCGGTATTGCTTCGGCGCAGGAACTCGTTACCGATACCGTCGTCACGCTGAAGGCGCGTGTCGTCGAAGTACGCGCGCAGGAGACACGGGAAGTCCCTGGCACCGATATCACGGCGCTGCACCAGACCATCGTGGCGGAGATACTCGAGGAACCCGAACAAGGGACTCGTGTCACCATCGATAACGATTATCTCGAGCTCGAGGAGGGCGATGTCTTCTATCTGAACCACACGACGAGTGCCTACGACGGCACGGACTACTATTCCGTCCTCGAGCGTGATCGCACGCCGGCGCTCGCGGCTCTGCTTCTCCTGTTCGTCGCGGTTGTCGTCCTCTTCGGCGGCAAGCAGGGCGCACGTGGCCTTCTTGCGCTTATCGGCAGCTTCGTATTCATCGGGCTCTTCCTCCTGCCCGGCATCATGCATGGCTATTCGCCGGTCCTCGTCTCCATCGGCGTGGCGGCGGTCATCGTCACGCTCGGTTCGTACGTGACGCATGGATTCACGCGCACGACGAGTGCGGCCGTCATCGGCATGATCGTCACCATCGGCCTTACCGGCATCCTCGCGTACGCGGCAATCTACTTCACGCACCTTGAGGGCTGGAGCGGCGAAGAGGTGACGTATCTGAATCTCAACGCCCGCGGTACCATCGATCTCGCGGGCCTCCTTCTCGGTGGTATCCTCATCGGCCTTCTCGGCGTCCTCTATGACGGCGCCATCGGGCAAGCTGTCGCCGTCGAAGAGCTCGGTAGCGCGGGCAAGCACCTTTCGCGCAAAGAGATTTATCAGAGAGCGCTGCGCATCGGCCGTGAGCACGTCGGAGCCTTGGTGAATACCCTCGCCATCGCGTATGTCGGTGCGGGCTTGCCGCTCCTCCTCTTGTTCTATCAGACGGGCGACCTCAATCTGGGTCTCACCATCAATCGGGAGATGTTCGCGACGGAGATCGTCCGTATCCTTGTCGGCTCCATCGGCCTCGTCCTTGCAGTGCCTGTCACGACGTTCGTCGCCGTGCGGATGCTCATCGCGCGTGAATGAATAGGAGTATAATCGCAGGATGCGCAACGCCTACATCATCATCGGCCTGGGAGCACTCGTCCTTCTCGGTGCATGGTGGTATTACACCTCGCTCAATATCGACGTCGCGCATAACGAGGCGCAGCCGCCTGCGAAACTGAAGCAAGGCGGACACGAAGAATCGCCGCCGGAACCGGTGATCGAGACCCAAGGCGCCTCCATCGGCGAAGAGAACGCCGTCGAATTCGCCTGCGCTGACGGCAAGTCATTTACGGCCGTCTTCACGCGGGACATCGTCGGCCTCACGCTCTCCGACGGCCGCCAACTCACGCTTCGCCAAGCAGAATCCGCCTCCGGCATCCGGTATCTGAATAATACGCAGACGATCGAATTCCGCGGCAAAGAGGATGGTGGGTATATCGAAGAGAATGGCACGATGACCTACCGGGATTGCAAGGCGGCGCAGTGATGAGCGCGTGGTATTATTTTCGCCATGGCAAGCGTCGATGAGCTCCGCGCCGATCGGCTGAAGAAGCTTGAACTCCTCAAGCTCGCGGGCATGGAGGCGTATCCGGCGCATACTGATAAAGACACGGATATCGCGGATTTCCAGACGCGTTTCGCGGATATCCTGGCTGCAGGTACCCCCGTGACCCTCGCCGGCCGCGTCATGTCCAAGCGCGGGCAAGGCGGCATCGTCTTCCTCGATCTTTTCGACGGCACCGGAAAGGCGCAAGCAGTCTTTCAGAAGGACGAGATGGACGAGGCACTTTTCGATCTCTTCGCGAATACCGTCGATGTCGGCGATTTCCTCGAAGTACGCGGCACTGCCTACAAGACGCAACGCGGCCACGATTCGCTGAAAGCAGTCTCGTGGAAGATGCTCGCCAAAAGCCTCAGACAGATCCCGGACCAGTGGTTCGGGCTCAAGGACGAAGAAGCGCTTCTCCGCCAGCGATATCTCTCCATCCTTCTCGACGAGGATCTGCGCGAGATGTTCGAGCGTCGTGCGCGTTTCTGGGAAGCGATCCGCAGCTTCCTCCACCAGAAAGGCTTCCTCGAAGTCGAGACGCCGGTCCTCGAGACTTCGCCCGGCGGCGCAGAAGCACGTCCTTTCATAACGAAACATCACGCGCTGGATATCGACGTGTATCTGCGTATCGCCGACGAATTGTGGCTCAAGCGCCTCCTCGTCGCCGGATATGCCAAGGTATTCGAGATAGGACGCATCTTCCGCAACGAGGGCCAATCACGTGAGCATCTGCAGGATTACACTGCCCTCGAATTCTACGAAGCGTTCAGCGATATGAAGAAGGGAATGCAATTCGTGCAAGATCTGTATCGCCATATCGTGAACGAGGTCTACGGCAAATACACCTTCGAGATCGGCGACCACACGGTCGATTTCGCGGAAGAATGGCCGCTCATCGATTTCAATGACGTCATCAGGGACCGTTTCGGCATCGATCCTCTTACATGCAGCGCGAATGAAGCGATCCAGGCCGCTCGTGATGCGAAGCTCGAGCTCGGCAAGGCACCGAACAAAGCGCGTGCGATCGATCATCTTTGGAAATCCATCCGTAAGACGATCGCGGGGCCGGCATTTCTCATCAATACGCCGGTGTATCTGGAGCCTCTCGCGAAGCGCTCGGCGGAAAATCCGGATGTAGTGGAGCGCTTCCAGATCATCATCGCCGGTTCCGAAGTAGGGAAGGGTTTCAGCGAATTGAACGACCCACAGGATCAACGCGCACGATTCGAGGAACAGCAAAGATTGCGCGAAGCGGGCGACGACGAAGCGCAACGTCTCGACGAAGACTATGTGAAAGCGATGGAATACGGCATGCCGCCCGCATTCGGTTTCGGCTTCTCCGAGCGCCTGTTCGCATTCCTCGAAAACAAGCCCGCCCACGAAGCACAGCTTTTCCCGCTCCTGCGTCCAAAGCAGTAACGTATGTCCTACGGCCCGCTGCTCATCTTCATAGCGGCAGTACTCTGGGGGCTCGATGGGATCCTGCGCCGTTCGCTCTACGGCCTGCCGCCCGCCACCATCGTCTTCTACGAGCACCTCATCGGTGCCATCCTCATCGCGCCTTTCTTATGGAAAGCGTGGAAACAGGAGACGTTAGGAAAGAACGAGTGGACCGCTCTCGCGCTCGTCTCGCTTCTCTCGGGCGTCCTCGGCACTCTCTTTTTCACGACCGCACTCCTCAAGGTGAATTACATCCCGTTCAGCGTCGTCTTCCTCTTGCAGAAATTGCAGCCGATATTCACGATCATCACGGCATGGATCGTCCTCGGTGAGATGCCAGGCAGGCGGTATGTGCCGTGGGCGGCACTCGCGCTTATCGCCGGATATTTCGTCACCTTCCCGAACGGCGTCGTCAATTTCACGGAAGGAAGCGGAGAAGTCACGGCGGCAGCATTCGCATTCCTCGCGGCCGTCGCCTGGGGTTCCTCGACAGCATTCTCGCGCTACGTGCTGATAGGGCATAGCAACACGCTCGTCACCGGGCTCCGTTTCTTCCTCACCGTTCCCCTGGCATTAGGATTCGTCATCGGCTTCGGCCAATTCGATTCCATCCAGGCGGTAAGCGGCATTCAACTGCTGACCCTTCTCGGCATCGCGCTCTCGACCGGCATGCTCGCCCTCTGGATCTACTACCGCGGCCTTAAGACCACTCCCGCGCGCATCTCCGCCATCGTCGAGCTCGCATTTCCCATGACGGCTATCATCATCGATTATTTTCTCTACGACACCTCGCTCGTCGCCAGCCAGTATCTCGCAGCAGTGGTCCTCCTCTATGCGATGTATAACGTCGCGAAGCTGAATAATCCGCAGCCTGTAGCTGTTGCAATAGAGACATGAAGACAGCAGTATTCGGCGGCGGGTGTTTCTGGTGCACGGAGGCTGTCTTCAAGATGCTGAAGGGCGTCGTGCATGTCGAGCCGGGCTATGCCGGCGGCGTGATCGCGAATCCGCGTTATGAGCAGGTGAGCGTGGGAGATACCGGCCATGCCGAAGTCATCCGCGTCACCTACGATCCCAAGCGCCTCAGCTACGACGACCTCCTCACCGTTTTTTTCGGCTCGCATGATCCGACCACGCCGGATCGGCAGGGGAACGACATCGGCGAACAGTACCGTTCCGTCATCTTCTATCAGGACGAGGACGAGAAAGCGACGGCCGAACGCATCATCAAGGAAGTGAATGAATCGCTCACCGATGGCACCCGCGTTGTCACGCAGCTCGTGCCGCTAAGCGATTTCTATCCCGCGGAGGATTACCACAAAGACTATTTCGCCAACAACAAATCCGCCCCCTACTGCCAGCTCATCATCGAGCCGAAGGTGGAGAAGGTACGCAAACGCTTCGCCGAGCTGGTGAATCCGGAGAGTGCGCAGGTGTAGTGCTTCTTCGAACTTGAAGTGCTCAACACTGTCTGGTCGACATCTACTGCTGTGTTACGTGCACGCGCTGCTATTCGTTGCGCAAGGTTCTCTTAAGCACTACACCTGCGCACTCTTTCCGTCTGTGTTAAGGTGCCGCTATGCGTAGGGAAGAATTTGAGCAATTAATCGAAGAAGGCTTCGAGAAGCTGCCCGAATGGGTGCGTGCTAAGATCAAAAACGTTGCGCTCCTCATCGAAGACGAGCCGTCGCCGGAAGTCCGTAAAAAGGAAGGGCTCAGTAAAGACGAGACGCTCCTTGGCTACTATCACGGCATCCCGCTCTCCGAACGAGGCGAGTACTATGGCATCGGCGGCACGATGCCTGACACCATAACGCTCTACCGGCTTCCCATCGAAGACGTCGCTGAAGAAGATAGCCTTCCCGTCGCCCAAGTCATCACGGAGACCATCTGGCACGAATTCGCCCATCACTTCGGCATGGACGAGCATGAAGTCCGAGTGAGGGAAGATATTCGTGATCGTAAGGGTTGACGCGTTGGATGCATTTGTTACTCTTGAAAAAGAATCGCTCTGCCTGCCGGTCCCACGCATCGGTGCGTATGTAGAGCAACTACCGGGTCGCAAGACCTGGCTTCCCTGGAAACTTGGGCCGTCCGCCCTTTGGACGGCCCCTTTTCATGCTATATTTCCCGTCATGACGCTTTCCGAAGTCTTAAAACAGCGCGGCTACGTCCATCAGCATTCCTCTGAAACGCTCGAAGAGATAACCGACGTGAAGAAGCGCACCGTCTACCTCGGCATCGACCCGTCGGCGGATTCCTTGCATGTCGGCAATCTCGTCGGGCTCCTCGTCCTTCGCCGGTTCCTCGAGCACGGTAACAATGTCGTCATTCTCACGGGCGGCGGCACCGGCATGATCGGGGACCCGGGAGGGAAGGGCGAAGAACGCAATCTCCTGGATGCGAAGTCCGTCGCCAAGAACACCAAAGCGGTCGCGAAGCAGATCAAGCAGATATTCGGCACCGGAGATTTTCTTGCCGTCAACAATGCCGACTGGCTTACGCGCCTGCGCCTTCTGGAATTCCTGCGTGATGTGGGGAAATATTTCACCATCAACTCGATGATCAAGAAGGATATCGTGAAGAACCGTTTGGACGCCGAATCGCCGATTTCGTTCACTGAATTCAGCTATTCTCTGCTGCAGGCATACGATTATCTGCATCTCAACGAGGCCTACGGCGTCGATGTGCAGGTGGGCGGTAGCGACCAATGGTCCAACATCCTCGCCGGCGTCGAATTCATCCGCCGCAAATCCGAAAAGGAGGTTTATGCGCTCACCTGGCCCCTCATCGTCAACAAGGCGACCGGAAAGAAGTTCGGCAAGAGCGAACAGGGCGCTATCTGGCTCGACCCAAAAAAGACATCTCCCTATGCGTTCTATCAGTTCTTTCTCAATGTCGAAGACGATGCCGTGGAGGAACTGCTGCTGAAACTCACTATCCTCGATTATCACGAAGTCGAGAGTATCGTCGCCGCACATAAAGCTGACCCCACCGCGCGAACTGCCCAAAAAGAGCTTGCTCGGGCGGTCACGGCGCTCGTTCATGGGGAAGAGACGGCTGGCAATGCCGAGAACGTCTCTGCAGTCTTGTTCGGCGAGAAATCACTCGCCGAGGTATCGGACGATGCTCGGGAGCTCCTCGCCAAAGAAGCGCCGAGCGCCGGCATCAAACTGGGTCTTCCCGTCGTCGACGCCTTAGTGGCGGCAGGCCTCGCCTCATCGAAGCGCGAAGCGCGGCAATTCATCGAAGACGGCGCGATCTCGATTTCCGGCGCATCGGTAACTGATATCGCTGCGACCCTGGAAGAATCCTATTTCCAGAACGGCATCGCTCTCCTCAAGCGCGGCAAGCGCAATACCACGGTCCTTATTTTGGAGTAATTATAGAAAAGAGGCAGCCGTGGAGCTGCCTCTCGTGGTGCGCGCTGGACTTCAACGCATCAGACGTAAAAGCCCGGGGAAGTAATTAGGATTCTCAGGCGGATCGAATTTCTTGACCATCATCGATGAGCAAGCCCGTACCAGTTGTAACGGCTGGCCATTCATCGATAGACGCTCAAACAATTGCCACATGGTTTCCCTCCGTTTGCGCTTAACCGGAAAAAATAATACCATCAACAAGTGAAAAATCAATCTCTCTTCACCCTCAAATCTGACTACAAACCTGACGGCGACCCCAGTAGGACAGCAAAGCTTCCTACGGGGCGGGATTCATTTCATTCCGGCATATGAGCAAGAACAGCCTATTTGAATTAAAGAGCGCGTATCAACCGGCGGGAGACCAGCCGAAGGCCATAGAAGCTATGTTTGACGGCCTGAAAGGGGGGAAGCGCGACCAGACGCTTCTCGGCGTCACCGGTTCCGGAAAAACCTACACGATGGCGAACGTCATCGAGAAGTACGATAAGCCGACGCTCGTCATCGCGCACAACAAGACCCTCGCGGCACAACTTGCCGCTGAATACCGAGAATTCTTCCCCGATGCCGCGGTGCATTATTTCGTCTCCTACTACGACTATTATCAGCCGGAGGCATATGTGCCGGTGACGGATACCTACATCGAGAAAGAGGCGATGATCAACGAAGATATCGAGCGTTTGCGCCACGCGGCCACACAGGCGCTTCTCACGCGCAAGGACGTCATCATCGTTGCGTCGGTGTCGTGCATCTATGGCCTCGGCAATCCGCGCGAATACGAGAAGTACATCTTAAAGGTGACGAAAGGAGAATCCATGACCCGTGCGTCGCTGACCCGCAAGCTCATCTCGATGTATTTCGAACGCACGACGGCCGATTTCTCTCCCGGCACGTTCCGCGCGCTCGGCTCACATGTCGAGATCATGCCCGCAGGAGAGAGAGTGGTGTATCGCATCGATCTTACCGGTGGCAAAATCTTTAAGATAGAAGTAATGGATCACATCACCCGCGCCATCACGGAGGAGTTCGAAGAGACCTTCCTCTTTCCCGCGAAGCAATACGTGACTCCGAAAGATGTGGTCGACGCGGCAATCAAGGATATCGAACACGAACTGAAAGAACAGCTCAAGGAATTCGACTCTCAAGGGAAGATCCTCGAAGCCGAGCGCCTGAAGCGCCGCACCCGGCAGGACCTCGCGATGATACGGGAATTCGGTTTCTGCTCAGGCATCGAGAACTATTCACGGCACTTTGATCGCCGCGCTCCTGGGCAGCCGTCCTACTCCCTTCTTTCGTATTTCCCGCACAAAGCGGACGGGACGCCGGATTTTCTTACCATCATCGACGAATCGCACGTCACGGTCCCGCAACTCGGCGCCATGTATGCAGGCGATAGAGCGCGAAAGCTCACGCTCATCGAACATGGCTTCCGCCTTCCGAGCGCTGTCGACAACCGTCCGCTCAAATTTGATGAATTCCGCAAGGCAACAGGAGAAACAATCTACACGTCCGCGACGCCCGGCGTGTTCGAGGTAGAGAAGAGCGGAAAAATGATCGAGATGGTCATCCGCCCGACCGGTCTCATCGATCCGGAGATCGATGTGCGTCCGATTACCAGTTTCGATGGTGATTCCGCAAGGTTCGACCTTGCGAAATTCGCAAGGTCGAACCTTGCGCTAGAGGAAGGTGGAAATTATCCTGGGCAGGTCAAGGATTTTATCCGTGAAGCGGAAATCGTCACGAAACGCGGCGGTCGCTCGATGGTGACAGTCCTTACGAAAAAAATGGCGGAGGATCTGACCGAATTCCTTAAGGAGAAGGACATCCGCACGCGCTACATTCACAGCGATGTGAAGACCATCGATCGGATCGAGACACTCACCGATTTCCGCAAAGGCCATTTCGACGTCTTGGTCGGCGTGAACCTCCTACGTGAAGGACTGGATCTTCCCGAAGTCGAACTCGTCGGCATCCTTGATGCCGACAAAGAAGGATTCCTCCGCAGCGAGACTTCGCTCATACAAACCATCGGCCGTGCCGCGCGCAATGTCTTGGGGCGCGTCATCCTGTATGCCGACAACATGACCGGCTCGATGGAACGGGCGATAGGTGAGACGAACCGCCGTCGTGAGCGTCAGATCGCGTACAACACAAAGCACGGCATCACGCCGGCCACGGTCATCAAGAAGATCCACGACATCATCGGAGATATCCAGAAGATGCGCGACCGCACGGTGGCGACGCTCGCCGAGACCGACATGGCTGCAGCGGGCGGCGATGTGAAGAAATTGATCAAGATGAAACGACAGGAGATGCACGAAGCCGCTGATGCACTCGATTTCGAAACCGCGGCGCTCATCCGCGATGAATTGAGGACGCTTGAGGCAAAAAAGTAATCAAGCGCTCTCTTGCAAGAGCGCTCGAACTGTCGAGACTAGGTTACCGCCATTCCGCGTCCCATGCGGTCACTATCGCTGGTTGCGGCATTCTGCCGCTGGCGACGAGTAGGATCAGAATCCACTCGATGATTGCCGTGAGTCCGAGGAAAATCGCCAGGCCGTATTGATGATCGACGACCAGGACGGATGTTGCCAGTGAGGTCATAATGACGACCACCCAGCGCGCTTTCCAGCAAACGTAGACCCAACTATCGCGGATGGTCGTAAGCAGCTGCACAATCTCCTGTTGTATTCTCTGCATGTTGTCCTCCAACGTTTGCAGGGAATCGCGATATGATAGGGAATCGCGACTGATAAAAGTGTTACCATGAATATGCAATATAGTCAATATGCTTAATATCCAGCAAAATAAGCCTCTTTCAGACCTTACGACCTTCGAGATCGGCGGTCCGGCGAAATATTACGTCGAGGTGAAAAATGAGGAAGAAATCCGTAATGCTCTCGGGTGGGCGCGCGAGCATGGCGAGAATATTTTCGTCATGGGAGGCGGTAGCAATCTCTTGGTCCCAGATGAAGGCTTTGACGGTCTCGTCATTCACATTGTGAGTAATCAATTCAATTTTTCAGGCGATATTCTTGAAGCCGACGCCGGGTGCAATCTCTTGCATCTTATCCGCGCCGCATCAGAACAAGGCCTCGGCGGCTGGGAGAAGCTCGGCGGTATTCCGGGAACTATCGGAGGCGCGGTACGCGGTAACGCCGGCGCCTTCAGACCCGAGATCAAGGATTTCCTCGTCTACACGCACGCCATCAACACGAAAACCGAAGATACGCACGAATTCGCGAACGCAGAATGCGAATTCGCCTACCGGCAGAGCTATTTCAAAAGACAGCCCGAGTGGATAATCACCAAAGTGCACATCAAGCTGGGGAAGGTCGAACCTTCCGAAAGCAAAAAGCTTATCGAAGCGACCATCCGCGAACGAGAAAAGCGTCACATCCAGAACGTCCGCGCTGCGGGCAGTTATTTCATGAACCCAGTCGCTCCGGTACACGTCGTTTCGATGTTCGAACAAGAAAAAGGAGTCGAGAGCCGCGGCGGACGAGTCCCTGCCGGCTGGCTCATCGAGAAAGCAGGTCTCAAAGGCGCGCGTCTCGGCGGGGCACAGTCGAGCGAGCAGCATCCCAACTACCTGGTGAACATGGGGAACGCGAAGGCAAGTGAAGTACGCGAGCTCGCCGACCGTATCAAGCGTACGGTTAAGGAAAAATTCGACGTCCAACTCGAAGAAGAAGCAGTTATCCTCACCTCGCGTTGAAAATGGCGTACACAACGGGGTTATAGTTGTGTTGTTCGTTCTTTAGGGAGAACATCGATGGAGCGCATCGTCATCTACGATTTTCCGGATCCGCAGCCTGCGAAGCTGGTGAAAAAGCACAGGAATCTGCCAGACGACCTCATAGAGGGCGTCAGCAAGGTAGTCATCCATGGTTCCGAGATCATTGATGATGAACCGTGGGTATCCGTCAAGATTGAAAAGTCGGTCCTACTGTATTGGATACCAGAAACGTGTGTCGTGAGATCGGAAACGAAATCGACTCTCGAAGAGAGAGTGGCGTGACAAACGGGGACCCTTCAAAAGGTCCCCGTATGCTATACTCGTCCTACGTACCCCCTATCTCAAAACAGGGGGCCATTTGGGGTATGGAAGACCCCATTAGATAGTCTTCGGCATCTAACGGGGCAGGCAAAATCATCATGGAAGACAAAATCATAGTTAAGGGAGCACGGACACATAACCTCAAGAACATTGATGTAGAAGTGCCGCGCAATAAGATGGTCGTATTCACCGGTCTTTCGGGCTCGGGAAAATCCTCCTTGGCGTTCGATACCATCTTCGCCGAGGGCCAGCGCAAGTACGTCGAATCGCTCTCCGCCTACGCTCGTCAATTCCTCCGCCAGATGCAGAAGCCGGATGTCGATGAGATCAGCGGCCTCTCTCCCGCCATCTCCATCGACCAGAAATCGCGCTCCAACAATCCCCGATCGACGGTCGCCACCATCACGGAGATCTACGACTATCTTCGCGTCCTCTATTCGCGCGTGGGCCATCCGCACTGTCCGATCTGTGATCGGGAAGTGCGTCGGCTCACGAATGAGGAGATCCTCGAGAGCATCCTGAAATCCGTCGAGAAGACCTCGAAAGCGCTCAAGAAGGCGAATCCCGCCGCGCTTACGGCAGGGGTCTCGAAAGCGAAGATCCGCATCACGGCGCCGATGGTCGTCGGCCGCAAGGGCGAATACTATCAGCTCCTCTACGACATGCTCAACAAAGGCTTCGAGAAGGCCATCATCGACGGCCAGGAACATTCGCTGCGGACACGGATCGAGCTTAAGAAGAACTTCAAGCACGACATCGATATCATCGTCGACGAGATATTCGTGAGCGAATTCAATGACGACCCGAAGGCTGCGCGCGAGCGCGCATCGGAGGCCATCGAACGCGCGCTCCATGAAGCCGAAGGCCTTGTGCGCATTTTCGAACCCGGTGCCGAAGCAGGCCGCATCGTCTCCGCCAAATTCATGTGTCCGTACGACGGCTTTTCGTTCCCGGAAGTGGAGCCGCGTCTTTTCTCGTTCAACTCGCCGTACGGCGCCTGCCCGACCTGCAACGGCATCGGCACGAAATACATCTGGAGCGACGAGCCGTGCGACACTTGCCATAGCGCGCGCCTTCGCGACGAAGCATTGCACGTCTTCCTCTACACTAAGGGCAAGGAAGAAGGACGCAAGAACATCGTCGAGGTCAGCTCGATGTCGATCGAGGACGCGAAGAAGTTCTTCGATGCGCTGCAACTTTCGCCGAAAGAGATGGAGATCTCGAAGGCTGTCATCAAGGAGATCTCGAGCCGCATCCAATTCATGCTCAATGTCGGCATCGAATATCTCACGCTCGACCGCAAAGCCAATACGCTCTCCGGCGGCGAAGCGCAGCGCATCCGCCTCGCCTCGCAGTTGGGTTCAGGCCTTGTGGGAGCTCTCTACGTGCTCGACGAGCCGACCATCGGCCTCCATCAGAAAGACAACGATCGTCTCATCGAGACGCTGAAAAAATTGCGCGACTTAGGCAACACCGTCCTTGTCGTCGAACACGACGAAGACACCATCTTCGCATCAGATTACATCGTCGACATCGGTCCGGGCGCGGGAACCCACGGCGGAAACATCGTCGCGTCCGGCTGGCTCGAAGATCTCCTCACGGCAAAGACGAATAAATCGGGCTCTCGCACACTCGCCTATCTGCGCGACGAAATCCGTGTCGAGATGCCGGCACAACGCCGCACGCAAGACAAGGGTAAATTGCGCATCAAGGGCGCGAGTAAATTCAGCATCAAGAATGCCGATGTCGACATCCCGCTCGGGAAGCTCGTGGTCATTTCGGGTGTTTCCGGCTCGGGCAAATCCACCTTCCTCTACGAGATATTGCACCGCAATCTACAGGCCCGATTCGACAAACGATGGCGCACTGCCAAGATGTACAACGTCGCAGAATTTACGGGTACGGAATACCTCGGCCGCTCGATCCTCATCGACCAGTCTCCCATCGGCCGTACGCCGCGTTCCAATCCGGCGACCTACACCGGCGCATGGACGCACATCCGCGACATGTTCGCGATGACGGAAGAAGCGAAAGCACGTGCCTGGGGTCCGAGCCGTTTCTCGTTCAATAGGAAAGGCGGCCGCTGCGAAGCCTGCGAGGGCAACGGCCTCGTCGCGGTCGAGATGCACTTCCTGCCGACCGTCTACGTCACGTGTGATGTCTGCAACGGCAAACGATTCATGAAAGAAACACTCGATGTGAAGTTCAAGAAAAAGAGCATCCATGATGTCTTGAAGATGACCGTCGAGGAAGCCCTCGCGTTTTTCGAAGACATCCCGGCCGTGGCGGACCGTCTGCAGACGCTTGCTGATGTCGGACTCTCGTATCTCGAATTAGGCCAGAGTGCGACGACGCTCTCCGGCGGCGAAGCGCAGCGCGTGAAGATCGCCTCGGAACTCTATCGTCCGCATCAGACGAAGACCATGTATCTCCTGGACGAACCGACAGTCGGGCTCCACTACGACGATGTCGCGAAGCTTCTCGAGATCCTCCAGCGTCTCGTCGATCGCGGCAATTCGGTCGTCGTCATCGAGCATAACCTCGATGTCTTGAAGAGCGCCGATTATCTCCTTGATCTTGGTCCGGAAGGAGGCGCGCGCGGCGGGAAAGTAGTCGCCAAGGGCACTCCCGAGGAAGTCGCGAATACCGCAGGCTCTCACACGGGCCATTATCTCAAACGCGTCCTCAAGAAGAAAAAGAAGTAACTCCCTTGACGTCAACTTTGAAAATTCCATCATGCCTGATATGGTGGATTCAGAAGTATTGAAAAGGAAAGGGAAAGAAGATGGCAGAAAGCATGATGCCTCGTACCTTGACACTCGTTCGTCATGGAGAATCCGAGAGCAACGCCGCGAAGCGCGCGGCAGAAAAAGGCAAACGGCATCCGCGCGAGAGGGATCTCATGCGGGTCCACACCTCGCAGCGCAGGCTGACCCCCCGGGGCATACAGCAAGCGCACGACGCGGGAACATGGCTTCGGCAGCATTTCCAGAACGAAGCCAAACGGCTCGGCGGGGTTCCGTATTCGCAAGTTTGCGGATACTTTTCACCCTATGCTCGTGCCATGGAGACAGCCGGTCATTTGGGCCTGCCGATACAATGGCGGCCTGACGCAAGACTCTCCGAGCGTAATTGGGGAGATCTCGATCAGCTTACCTATGAAGAGCGCATCGCCAAGTACGGCGAGATCGACAACCTGCGCGAGCTCCATGGCATGTATTGGCCCGCCGCCAACGGCGAGACCCTGCAAGCTCTGAGCACGCGTATGTGGCAGCATTTTCATATGCTGCGGGAAGACCGTCAGGGCGCTGATGTCGTGGATGTTTCGCATGGAGAGACGATATTGACGCAGCGCTTCATGCTCGAGCGATGGCTGCCGGAAGATATCGTCAAGATGATGCTACGAACGGATTCGAAGCTCAGCAAGGAGATGCTTAAAGAGCCCATGGACCGGCAGAACAAGATCATCAACTGTCGTATCATCCAGTACACCCGTGAAAATGAAGGTGGTGGATGGGGCACAAAATATTGCCGCGTGCGTCTCATTGCGCCCTCAGCTCCTGATGATCCGAACAAGAATCTCGATTGGCGTCCGATCGAACGTCGCCAGTTCACAAGTCAGGAATTGCTCGAGTACGTCGACCAATTCCCGCATTTCCTCTCGGCAGCGTAAGCTGTCACCTGCACCGCGGCCTCGTGTCGCGGTGTTTTTCTGCTTCGCGGGCGGCATCTGTTTGCCGGATTATGTCCGCGTCGTGTATAATATATTTTTAGACCATCTCCATGAAAGGAGTTCATAGTGAATACAAAACAGAGATACGACAATCGTTTCTTCGATGTCGCTGAGGTGATGGAAGTGCTTTCCATCTGCTACGGCATCATGACGCTCGCCCAGTATACGAACCCCGAGGCAAGGCCGTATCCGAGGACCTGGCAATTACGGACGCTCATCCGCGTTCATCGTACGGAATATTCATCCAATCCCTACGGTCTCGGATACGGACCGGATTGGAAAGGTGAAAAGATCCTCATACAGCCAGACGGCTCGAAGAAGGTATTTACGTCGCACGCGATAAAGAAGGACCTGATCGGATACCAAAAACAAGGACGCATCCCAGGATATGCCATGAAAGTCGCTGCGGAGCAGATCCGTTTCGCGGCGACGGTCGCATGGATGGCGTACCGCGCGCAGATTCCCGTCTGCGTACAACCCGCCCGCATTCTTAAAACGGCATCCTGAATATACCTCAGTACCGCGACTTACAACCGCGGTACGCTTTTTTCCGGTTGTCCCCACCATTCTTACGTATCGAGCGATTTTACAAAGGTATACTGAGTTTTTAGAACTGCTCCATAAAGAAGAGGTGATGCATGATCGACTATGAACAGGTCGAACCCACGCAGGCCTTCGGCATGCTGAAGACGATTCGCGAGTCGGAAAAACTTCGTACCAACAGGGATGTTTTCATAAAAGCCAGCATGAACACCGTTGCGTTCAGTGAAGGTGAAGAAGGCGCTGAAGCGTATCAGCATTTTCTTCAAAGCGGGGGATCGGAACTCGCGATCGTCGTCCGCGATTTCTATATGCTGGTCACTGGTCTCGTGCACAAGTAAGAAAGATGCCCTGCCGCTTGCATTAGCACAAGCGGCAGGGCAGACTCTTTTTATGTTGCGGGAAGATCTGGCAAAACTCCATATTCCGGAAAGCCCCGGCATCTACCGCTTCCAAAAGGGGCGGAAGGTGCTGTATGTCGGGAAAGCCACCTCGCTGCGCGATCGCGTGCGCAGCTATTTCTCGTCGGATCTCGCTTCCGCGCGCTCCGTCGCTATCGTCGCGATGGTCACTGAGGCCGATACGCTCAGGTGGGAGACGACCGACTCGGTCTTGGAAGCGCTCATCCTCGAGGCCAATACGATCAAGAAACTCGAGCCGCCCTTCAACATCCTGGAGAAGAACAACCGCAGCTTCAATTACCTCATCATAACGAACGAGAAGTTCCCGAAGCTTGTTGTGGTGCGGGGGAGGGAATACTTCAGCAACTGGCGGGGCGGCAAGGTGAAGGAAATATTCGGCCCGTTTCCTCAAGGGGCGGCATTGCGCGAAGCCATGAAGCTCGTGCGCCGTATCTTCCCGTACCGAGATGAGAAGTGCACGCCATGCGAGGAACAATTGAAAAGCGGCAAGAAGCATTGCCGTCCGTGCTTCAACCGACAGATCGGTCTCTGCCCAGGAGTGTGCACCGGGGAGATCGATGCGCGCGAATATGCGGGAACCATCCGCAATATCTGCCTTCTTTTCAGTGGCAAGAAACAGAAGCTGCTGAAAGAGCTTGAAAAGGAGATGACGAAAGCCGCGAAGGAGGAACGCTTCGAAGATGCCGAACAAGCCCGCCGACAGGTAGGGGCGCTCACGCACATCAACGACATCGCGCTTATCAAGGACGATTCGCGCATCTCTTCCGGCGGCACCATCCCGCAGCGCGGATTGCGCATCGAGGCGTTCGACATCGCCCACACCTCAGGGACAGAAACCGTCGGTGTCATGGTCGCGGTAGAAGAGGGGGAACCTTTGAAGAACGCCTATCGCAAATTCAAGGTGAAAGGATTCACCAACAATGATCCCGGAGCGCTTACCGAAGTGCTTTCCCGTCGCCTCATGCATCCCGAATGGCAGTATCCGCGTGTCATCGTCGTCGATGGCTCCACTGCGCAGATGAATGCGGCGAAGAAAGTGCTCTCGAAGGCGGGCATGACCATTCCTTTGGTGGGAGTCGTAAAGAACAAGCGTCACCGCCCCGAACGGCTCATCGGTAATCTCAATGCCATCCAGTCATTCGAACGGGATATACTGCTCGCCAATAGCGAAGCGCATCGGTTTGCTATCAACTGGCACAGGAATAGGCGACAGAAGGCGATGGTATAATTTCGCGATGGCACGCACTGTAGTGGGCGTACTTCGTGGCGGCGCATCAAGCGAATACGATCTCTCGCTGAAGACCGGCGGCGCGATATTGAACGCACTTCCCGAGAGCGACTACGATGTGCGCGACATCCTCATCGACAAACAAGGTTACTGGCATTCGCAGGGCAGGCCTGCCGAACCGCACCGCGCGATCGCGCAGGTTGATGTCGTTGTGAACGGCCTGCATGGCGGCGCCGGCGAAGACGGTCGCGTCCAACGCATACTAGAGAGCGCCGGTATTCCCTATACCGGTTCCCGCGCGCATTCGTCTGCGCTTTCCCTCAATAAGATCCAGTCGGGCCTCGCGACCTCGAAGGCCGGCATCCACAGGCCGCGCGCCGTCGCGTTCACGCTCTCGCATGGCATGCATACCGGCGATATGTCGAAATTCGTCTTCAAACGATTCGGCCCGCCCTATATGGTGAAGCCCGGCAATGAAGGCGCCTCGCATGGCATCCGCCTCGCCGCGACGTTCGTCGAATTACCCGACGTGTTAGGCGATATCTTGGACGCATTCGGTTCCGCGATCGTCGAGGAGTTCGTGCGTGGCGATGAGGCGACGGTTGGCATCATCGAAGGTTTCCGCGGGGAAGAGCTCTATGTGCTGCCGCCGGCCCGTGTCGTCTATCCAGCTACGTCGCAATTCCTGCATTTCGAGCATCATCGCGCCGGCGAAGTGCGCCACATGGTGCCGAGTGATTTCACCGATTTGGAAAAAAAGGCGCTCATGGACGCTGCCCGTCGAGCGCATCGCACGCTGGGCCTCTCACAGTTCTCGCGTGCCGATTTCATCATGACGCGCCGGGGGCCCCATCTCTTGGAAGTGAATGCGTTGCCAGGGCTGCATGAGCATGCTGCTTTTCCTCGGATGCTGGAGAGCGTGGGGGCTTCTTTAACAGACTTTCTGCGACATGTGATTGGGGGCGTGAGGAGGTAATTTATCGGATGCGTACAACATTCTTCCCAAGAATTTCAGAACCATCGGCATTGAAATGGAATGATGCATCGATTCGGCCACCATCAAGGACGAGTGGCAGCCAATACTGGTCGTCTATCCACATACGATCGAATGGGATCACATCGGTCGGAAACCATCGCGGGGCCATCTCCTCGGACTCTGCTGGCTGGCCTACCTATTTCGTACAGAAAACTGTATGACAGTGGATGCTCCAGTCGGGCTTCCCCTCGAACGTGAATCGCAATTCAGCGACTTTCACGAGGTCAACTGGATTGATATCGACACCGATTTCCTCTTTAGCTTCGCGGACAGCGGCGGCGAGTATCATCTCTCCCGGAGTCACCTTGCCGCCGACACCGTTGAACTTTCCCTCGCCGAACCCGCGTTTTTTCATGGCAAGTAGGATTTCTTCGGTCTCCGGTTTCAGGAGGAAGACGAGGGTATCTTGGCGCATGGGGGTAGTGTAGCTTGAAATAATAAAGAACCCTGCATCCTCCAGATGCAGGGCCTTCATATACTTTTCTGGTGAAACTATACGGTAGCTGTACCACGAGCGTCTTCGACTATTTTTATTTTGCGCTCCTTGGAAACCTTTTTCGGATCCTCCAAGAGCCATTCTTTCTGGATACTCTTGATGAACCAGATGCCGTGGCATGGGTCATCGAATTCCACGACGACCCAGAAGATGAGCGCAAGGAGGTATGTGGTCGTGCCGACGACGATCATCCCGCCCCAAACGCTGGAGTAGTGCAGCGCCATGAAGCCGCTGATGACCGCAAGAGCGAGTGACGACATGAGTCCATGCGTGGCTGGCGACACTTCCGCATCGCAGATCCGCATGAATCGCACTTTATCGTTATCGTCGACCGCATCGTGAGCATCACAGAGCTTCTTGTTCACGCCAGAGAGGACAACCGCAGCGAAAAGACCGTAGATGACACCGAACATGGGTATCCACGCATTCAGTGCAATGTCTTGTTCCGTCGTGTTTAGGTAAAGGTCGTTCTGGAAAAGGACGACGTGCCAAAACACGAGAATCGCTGACGTGGCCGGAAGCGGAAACAGAAGGAGGAACGCACACTTCAAAAGTCCCTCGGTAAATTTTCGAAAGAGCTTACGCCAAGCCCCACGGCTCCGGCGTTTAAACCTATAGATCTGCATGGGAACCTCTCTTGCAGTTGCTGGAAGTCTATGGTTCCGGAAAACTCTACAGATCCGGCATGTCTTTGTCAAGAATTGTTTATAAGAAGAAGCGCCTCGCTTGAGGCGCTTCGTCGCTCGGAATCAGAACGGGTTGAGAATTTCGGCGATGCGACGTTCTTCCTCGAGCGATTGAAGCAGCTCCAACATCCCCGGACGCCGCGGGCTAAGATTGGCGTCGAGAGCATCTTTGTCGCGCTCTGTCAGCGGTTCCCGATGAATCGGTGGATCAGCCGGAACGGTGTCACCGCGATAGATCTTCGCCAGCTGTTGGGGAGTCATCGACTCTTTGAAGCGCGAGGCGTCGTCTGCGACGATTAGTCCTGAATCATCGATATCTTTACGTGGTGTCATTGGGCACCTGCCTTTCCTGGTGATACGGTAGCATTTTTTCTTGTGGTGGGGGAGGGGTGTAAGGGCCCCTCTCTGCATTAATAAATACACTAGAAGTTCTTAGTGAACTTCGGATTTGAAGTTCCATAGTAGACACCGTTAGCCTCAATAAGGCGAGATTCCCGTCCATTTTCGTAGCGCTCTTTAAAATCATCGAGGTGAGGAAGGATATCCAGAGTGGTTTGTTGATAGACTGGTAGAAGCTGAACCATTGTAAAAGTCGTTTGCAATTCTTGAGGAGTAGGAAGATTTTGTGTCAATGCCACGCCTGCGAAAACCACAAAAACATGATTGATTGATGAGGTAACCGTCCCTAGCAATATTGCCAGTTTTTGAAGATCGTATATAGCTGGTGATAAAATAAGACAAACCAAAATCGTATTTGATTCATAAGCATATTCCACCATTTTGTCTCGAATAACATCAAAAATCTTTTCAGGTTCGTTTCTATGCTCAACCACTTCGATTTCACGCGCGAAAGCCATATAACCTGTCTTCACGCCCCTTTGTTCTTCTTTTAGAGTCATTATCATACCGTCTGGCGGGTCTTGGTTTGGCATGTGTGTCCACCAATCAAGACCAAAATCGTTTTTGAGGGCCATTCCGACAAGGGATACGCAGTAACGTTCCCGATCTTTCTTGGGTATTTTGAGAATATCTTTTCCATGCTTGGCTATGGCCTCTGTATATTTTAAGAGCCCCTTTACAGGGTGATCCCATTGTTTTGCGCGACTACTAAGGTCGCGCAAATTAATTTTTTGCATAAGTTCGTCGCCCTCTTTTTCCCCGAAGTAAAAGGTCATAAGCGTCTCGATTCTACTCCTGCCCTTGGGAATAACAATCGAGATAAAATCTCCGCTACGCGCTCCGCCCTCCACAAGTGGTCACAAATAAAATTCGCCCCGCCAGGCGAATTTTTTCGCGACCCCTGCGCACGGTCGCGCCTTCTAGCGCGACATCGTTTGCGCCCTCCACATAGACGAAACAAACCTGCCCTGCGGCAGGTTTTTTCGCTATGTGGTGTTTGTTTGAAAAAGTTAGAACCCATTTTGCGGAGAACCTTGAAAACTAATGCGGACTCGGCAGGGCGAAACATTTGACTGGGGATATGGATTCGCCCTGCCTCGGCTCCCGTCCCGCCCGCAGGAGGGGTCTGGGGAGGAATGCGGGCGGGTTTCGGACTGGGGGTTTTCGGAAATTCGGCGGCAACTATAAATATCCAATTTTCTTGAATAACTTTCGAGATGGCGGAACTAAATCATAGCTCGAAAGTTGTTCTATTGGAACCCACTCTAATTTTTCGATTCCTTCGGCTGGGACAAGATTGCCGGAAACATACTCACACAAATAATCGAGATAGATGTAAAAAGTCATGTTTCCGTCATGGTCAGGTTTCGTTTCTGTGTCCCAGCCGAGACGTTCAGTGGTTTTAATATCTACACCAGTTTGTTTTTTCAAGGTTGATATTAAAACCTCATCTGGGTTTTGATTATCAGTATTGAGTTCGCCGCCGAATAAATACCAAGTTTCTTTGTATGGTGGCGAACCGTCGGGCTTTTTGCGAAGCAAAACCCGATCTCTGTTTTTAACTATTCCGATTACTAAAATTGTAGTTTTCATAAAATTTATTTTATGACTAACTCTTTTCTTAATCCGTTCCGCCCCAAATTAAGCCAGTATTCGGTTTCCTCGGTTGCGTTTCCTTTGATGAACTTTTCTTGGTGTGAACCCATAAACTCCATAGCTACCCCAGCCAACGCATAAGAATACAAATGCTGTTTTTCTTCAGGTGTAAGTGGATTGAGCTTGTCGTATTCGGCTAATATCAGTTCCGTTCTGTCGCGAAGCGACAGCGAACCACTTTCTTCATGTAATAAATTAGCGGCAATGACGGCAAGTTCTTGAATTCGTGGATACCAATTCGCAACTGAAAAATCCAAAACATAAATTTTGCCGTCTTTACCTTTCATTACATTGGCTTTTGTAAAATCTCCGTGCACAAAGGCATGTGGCAAACTTTCTACGGGAATTTCCGCGAATCGTGCCATAGCTTGTTCAACAAGTTTTATATCTTCAGGTTGAATAAATTGCTTGACTCTCTCAAACATAGTTTTGATGTTTGGAATCGCCCAAGAATCAAAAAGATGTGGCGGGCGATAATCAATTCCATTTACTTTTGCTGCCTGTTCAATTACAGCTTGCCGTTCCTCCGTGTCGGGCGCACGATCAAGCTCAAGAAAAGTTTGTCCGTCAACAAATTTCATAAGTACCATCGAAATTCCATTGGCTAGGCTGTCCGAGTAAACTACTTCATCGCCTTTAGTTTTTATAAGTGGAGGGTGGTTTACTCCTGCCTCTACTGCCTTTTCCATTATCGTGCTGTATCGTGCAATAGCTTCTTGATCTCGCTCTTTAGAAAAAATCTTTGCAACATATTTGCCGTCTGGAGTTTCTATAACGACATTACAATCCTCATATCCGATACCGATTACAGAAAAATTAGTTGGTTTGCCGATATCGTAAACACCAGCAAGACGGTCTATAACTACTCCGAGTTCGCCAGAATAATTTAACCTATCAAGCGGGGTTTGTTTTTCTGTAGCCATAATTTTCACTTTATCCATATCTTCCATAATTATTTCAATAATTCATCAGCCGACACTTTAAGCGCATCAGCCAATTTTTGAATTGTTGCAAGAGTAAGGTTTTTCTTTCCACTTTCAATATTGCTGATATAACCTCTATCAACTTCAAGAGCGCGAGCAATGTCGCCTTGCGACATATTCTTTTTCGTTCTAATACGCTTCATATTTTGCCCTAACTTTGATGATATATTAGCCATACAAATTATTGTTCCAGAATTTCTAAAACCCTATCTTTTAATTTCTCAAACTTGAGATAGCCAGCTCTCTTGTTGAAATGTCCGGCGGTCGGTATAAAAGAAAGCTCAACGCCAAGATTTTTTGAAAGTTCCTTACCGTTTTCTAAACCGACATAAGGGTCGTTGTCAGACTGAAAAACATCAAAATGTTTAGCTTTCTTTTTGATTGCTTCCCAGTCAAACGCAAAACCGCTAAAACTGCTATCTCTGTCGTAATTTGCAATAGGCTGAACGCCGACAGGCGTTCCGGCAAAAAAAGCAGCTTTTATAGGATGTTCTAATTTTTCTAGTATTCGCAAAGCGAATATGCCACCCAAACTATGACCAATGAGAATAGTATTTTCATTTATATATTGCTCATAGTTTTTTAGAACATCAAACCACTCTGCTATTTTTGCTGGCACTATTGGTGGCGAGGGAAATTGTGGCACAAAAACTTTACAGCCTTTTTGCTCCAATTCTTGTTTTAGCCACGGAAACCAGTTTTCTTCGGGATATCCCTCTGTTCCGTGGAAAATAAATACATTGTTCATAGATATT
>Ga0155144_114_pt1 | contig 34782 bp, 39 predicted proteins | sample RifCSPhighO2_01_FD_106112 | JGI IMG/M metagenome (GOLD analysis project Ga0155144, IMG submission 106112) | Parcubacteria group bacterium RIFCSPHIGHO2_01_FULL_56_18 | reverse complement strand
CCGCTGGAGCGCTGGGCTTGTTTGCCGAAAAATATGGCGAGCGGGTAAGTGTGTACTCGATCGGAGATTACTCGCGGGAAATTTGCGGCGGCCCCCATGTGCGGCGAACCGGAGAGCTCGGCTACCTGCGGATTACGAAAGAAGAATCACTCGGGAAAGGCATCCGGCGCCTGAAAGCTGAGTTTTCGCCGGCTGGCCAGGCATAGAGGGCGTGCCTATACTACAGTTATGCGTGATATACGACCCGCCCGGCGACTGGGGAGCGAGGCAGAGTCGACGGAACTCTATGAATCAACCGAGGAAACCAAGCGATTGACCAAGACACGCCGAGAAGCCAGCCCGGTGCCTGTTACCACTATTCCTGTCGCCACACCTCCAACGCTGAAGCAGGAGCGGCGGGCGCCCAGGGTGGGCGCGGGCGAGCGGAAAATACTGCTGGGAGCTTTCTTTCTAGCGCTCGTGGTTGGCGGTCTGGCTGCGTTCATTTTCCTGCCAACTGCGACGATTGCAATGCGCTTACGCACCGCGCCCCTGCTTGTTGAGGAAGAAGTCGTGATTGGCTCCGAGGGTGCCGTGGCGGCCGGCAACGCTTTTTTTCGGGAGGTGGCGGTTACCGGCGTGGTGCCGGTGGAAAATCGTGAAAAGGTTGGCACGCGCGCGGCGGGCGAGGCGATGATTGTTAACTCCTCGACGCAGGAACAGCCGCTGCGTGAGCAAAGCCGCCTGCAGACGCCTGATGGTAGGATCTTTCATATGGTGCGCCACGCCATTGTGCCAGCGGGTACCCGGGCGCGCGTGCCAATAGAAGCTGCAGCGGCGGGGGAGGAGGGCAACATTGGGCCGCAGCGACTTGATTTCGTGGCACTGGATGCTACTTCGCGTCAGCTTATTTACGCCGAGGTGGAGCAGCCGCTGACCGGGGGGAGTGGGGCTGAGATCGCGGTGGTGAGTGAAGCCGATTTGGCTCGGGCTCAGGAAAATGCCGCAGCGAGCGCGCGCACAGAAGTTGAGCTGGAAATCCGCGAGCAACTGCCACACGGCTGGTCGCTTGTCGAAGAGAGCTGGACGGGAGAGATTGCGTCGTTCACTCCCGAGGCGGTAGCGGGCGATAAGATACCCGAGATTAAATACTCGGCCAGCGTGATCGTGCGCGTTATGGGCCTGGAGCAAGAGAACGTTTTGCGTCATCTACGCGAAATGCTTGCTGGCCATCTGGATGCTGAATTTATGCTGTTTCCTGGCCCGATTTCGTATACAAAATCGGTCAAATCTGTTAACTGGGAAGCGAATGAAATTACGTTGGCGGTGCGGATGACACATACAACGATCCCGCACCTGAGCCTGGATACCCTGAAAACTAAGTTGGCTGGGCGAACGCAGGATGAAGCCCGGACGTACCTCGAGGGTCTGCCGGGAGTGCAGGGTGTGGAAATTATGCTGTGGCCTTTTTGGGTGGGATCGATTCCCCGGATTGAACAGCGAATTTCGCTGGAGCTCACCCCGGAGCGCCAGCTCGAGGGTAGTTGACAATCTGGCGGGCGTTGGTTAAGGTTAACTCAGCCTCGGCAAGCACTCGGGTAGAAGGCTGAATATAGTATCTGCTTGCCCGAAAGCCGGGCATTTTTATTTGTAATTTTTACACCACTCTCTGGGAACAAAAGACACGGTCGAGGTTGAAGGGGAAGTACTCGAAAATTTTCCTAATGCTCAGTTTAAGGTTAAGCTCGATAGCGGCCAGGAGATTATGGCCCACCTGAGCGGAAGAATGCGGGTCAACCGAATCAGGCTTTTGCCGGGGGATCGTGTCAAAGTGGCGCTCTCTCCCTACGATCTGACCCGGGGGCGGGTGGTGCTCAGAATGGAATGAAAGTGAGAACATCAGTTAAAAAGATGTGTGCAAAGTGCTCGGTGGTTCGCCGCCGGGGCAAGGTTTTTGTTATTTGCAATAATCCGAAACATAAGCAGCGACAGGGGTAGCCTATGGCGATTCGCATTAGTGGGGTCAACTTGCCTGATAATAAACGACTGGAAATCGCGCTGCTGAGCGTGTATGGCATTGGCCGATCGTTGAGTCAGAAGATTTTAGCTGAGCTGAAGATTCCACCGGCCACCAAGACGCGTGATTTAACCGGCAAGGAGGAGAAAGATTTGCGCGATTACATTGAGCGCGCCATTACCGTGGAGGGTGATTTGCGGCGGGAAGTGATGCAGAATATTAAGCACTATAAAGACATTGGTTCGTACCGCGGCACGCGGCACGTGCGTAACCTTCCCGTGCGCGGACAGCGCACCCGCACTAACACCCGTACGGTGCGCGGCAACGTTCGCCGCACGGCCGGGAGTGGTCGTAAGGCGTCGGCCGCTAAGACGTAAGGTATTTCTATGACTGCACAAGAGTCAAAGCAAAAGAAAAGCAAGGCGCGAGGCGCCGTGAAGCAAGGCAAGATTTTTATTCAGTCCACGTACAACAATACGATTATTTCTATTACAGACCTCGAGGGTAATGTGCTGGCTCAGAGTAGCGCGGGGCGCGTGGGTTTTGGCGGCACCCGTAAATCTACCCCCTACGCGGCGCAGAAAGCGGTGGCTGATGTCCTGGAGAAAGTAAAGCCCTACGGCCTAACCGAGGCAGCTGTTTTCGTGCGGGGCATTGGCAGCGCCCGGGAAGCGGCGGTGCGCTCGCTCAATGTGGCCGGGCTTACCCTGAAATCGATTCGCGATATAACCCCTATTCCGCATAATGGCGTGCGAGCGCCTAAGCGGCGTCGAGTATAACCTATGAGAGGGCAGCGTGGCAGACAAAGTCGATACAGTGTGCAGCTCGAGGAAAAGCAAAATCTCAAGCGCGTGTTTGGACTGCGCGAGGAGCAGCTGAAGCGCTACTATCGGGAGGCAGTCGCCAAGCGCGATGCTGAAAGTGGCCCCTATTTGATTGAGCTGCTCGAGCGGCGATTGGACAACGCTCTCTTTCGCGCGGGTGTGGCGGCCACCCGCCCGCAGGCGCGGCAAATGGCTTCCCACCGGTTGATCACAGTTAATGGGCGAGTCGTGAATATTCCCTCGTTCCGGCTTAAGGCCGGGGACGTGGTGACGGTGAAAGAAAGCAAGCGTGCGAAAGCGTACTTTACGACGTATGAAAAGCGCATGCAGAATGTCCAGACCCCAGCCTGGATTGAGCTTGATAACAAGAATTTTTCGTTTAAGATAACAGGCCGCCCGGTGCCCGAGGAGGCGAAGCTGGCTATCGACGCCCAGGCTGTGGTGGAACTGTTGTCTCGTTAACCTTAATTTTACGTTTATGTTGGAGCCAATTTATTTGCCGGAGAATGTAGAAGTGGTGGAGGCGGGCGAGCGGCAAAGTACGTTCGCTATTTATCCGTATCATCCGGGCTATGGTCCAAGTATTGCGAATGCGTTGCGGCGGGTGTTGTTGTCATCGTTGCCGGGCGCGGCAATTACCCATGTGAAGATTGAGGGTGTGGATCATGAATTTTCAACACTGCCCGGCGTCAAGGAAGACATGGTCGGATTGTTGCTAAACCTAAAGAGAGTTCGCGTGGCGAGCGAGAGCGATTCTCCTGTGGAATTACAACTGGATACGAGCGGCCAGAAAAAAATCCTGGCCAAGGACTTTAAGGCTCTCAGCGGCGTTACGATTATTAACGGCGAGGCGCTTATTGCCACGCTGACCGACGCCAAAGCCAAGCTGAAAATACGCTGCACGGTTGAACGCGGTCGAGGTTATGTGCCGGCTGAGGCACGCGAGGGGGAGGTACGAGATATTGGCACAATTGCCCTGGATGCCGTCTTTACGCCCGTTGAGCGCGTAAGCTTTACGATTGAGAACGTGCGGGTGGGCCAGGCAACCGATTACCACAAGCTGCTGCTCACGATTGCGACCGACGGCAGCCTGACGCCACAGGCTGCTTTGCAGGCAGCCGCCTCTATTTTGGCCGATCATTTTCGTGAGCTGACGGGCGATTTTGCTACACCCCTGACGGGTGAGCGCCCCACCTATACGCCCGAAGCAGCGGCAACCGTTGAGGAAGAGAAGCAACCAGAAAATACACTCAATCTGCTGCAGTTGCCGTCACGCGTTCACAACGCACTCGAGCGAGTTGGTATTACCACCGTTGAGCAAGTGGTTGATCTAACCGATGAACAAATTCAGGATGTGCCCGGGCTCGGCGAGAAAGCGGTCCAAGATATCCTGGATGCGCGGGCAAAGTATCAGACTAAGGGCGTGCCGGCCGCCGATGAGGCGCCCGAGGCTACGGTATGAAGCGAAGCGGTAAACAAACGACGTTTGGGCGAGGTGCACACCACCGCAGCGCCTTGCTGAAGAATCTCCTGAGCAGTCTGCTTGAGCATGGCTCGATTACGACCACCCTACCTAAGGCACGTCTGCTGCGGACCCGAGCCGAGGGACTGCTGACGCAAGCAAAGCGGGAATTATCCCTCCATACTCGGCGCGAGTTACTGAGGCAGTTGGGGCACGCGCGTGAGCTGGACTGGCTGACTGAGGCAGCCAAAAAGCAGCCTGCGGGAAAAGCTGGCGTGCGGCTAACGAAATTGGCGAAGCGTCGGGGAGACGACGCGGTACTCGTTAAAATTGATTTACTGACGTATGACTAAGGCACCAGTGCAGCCAGAATGGCATCACCTTGATGCGGCGGGCAAAGTCCTGGGTCGCTTGGCGAATCAAGCCGCCCAGCTTCTGCTGGCGAAGCACCGGGTTGACGCGATGCCGCATACGATTGCGCCGGTTTTTATTGTTATTACTAATACTGACCGAGTTGTGGTAACCGGTAAGAAAGAGGAGGCGAAAGTCTACCGGCACAACACCGGTTACCCAGGGGGAGTGCGCGAGCGGACGCTGGCTGAGCAGCGCCAGCGCGATTCACGGCGCCTGGTACGCGCAGCGGTGGCGGGTATGCTGCCTAAAAATTCATTGCGCGACAAGCGACTGCTTCACTTGAAGCTGTATACCGGCCCTGAACATAATCATCAGGCCCAGCTATGAGCGAGAAGTATTTTGGGTTAGGACGACGCAAGACGGCGGTGGCCCGGGTGCAGCTGAGTGCCGGCAGCGGCAAGCACACGATCAACGAGACTCCTTTCGAGAACTACTTCACCACGATTGATATGCGCCAAGCGGCGCTGCAACCACTGGTGCTCAGCAGCCAGCTAGGGGCCTGGCAGATTAATGCTCGGGTTACGGGCGGCGGCAAGCGCGCCCAGGCCGATGCGGTGAAATTGGGCGTGGCGCGAGCGCTGGTCGCCATGGATGGCGCATCGCGCAAACAATTGAAAGTTGCTGGCGTGCTCACCCGCGATCCACGAGTGAAAGAGCGCAAGAAGCCAGGTCTGCGCCGCGCGCGCCGCGCGCCGCAGTTCTCGAAGCGCTAATTGACTCCTCATTAGCTTTGCGCTATATTCCCGCTGCTGGGGCAGCGGTTTTTTGTGACCCAATCGAAATGGAGGTTGACATGCTTGTACTTTCACGAAAAAAGAATGAGTCGATTGTCATCAATGATGACATTACGATCATGGTCGTCGAGATCCGCGGTGACAAGGTACGTCTTGGCGTTGAAGCTCCTAAGAAAGTTCCTGTGCACCGGAATGAAGTCTATGAAGCGATTCGCCGCAATCAGGAGCAGGCCGCCAAGAGTTCGACCGAGGCAGCGGAAGCTGATGACACCCCATCACCTGAGGAAGAAGCCTAGGCAACGGGCCGCTTTTTCGCACATCGCGAATTACCAGCGGCCCTTTTTTTATTACTTACTGCGCAATAAGCGCAGCAGCAACAAGGTTGGTGCGCCCGGCCTCGTGTTTCAAATAATACAAACTCTCGCCCTCCTCACCCACGGCAGCCAAGCTTTGACCAAGGTTGGTGGTGTCGACTGTCACGCTATTGGGGTGATCGCGCGTGTCTATTTCCGTGATAACTATTTCATCGTTAACCTGGTACAGCAAGTGCTGCCCGCCGGCAAACCACTGCGCATCACGCACGGGGCGCGATAAGCGCACGATCAGCTGCAGGTCCCGGAGAGGGACGTGCCGCAGCCGCTCATCGGCGATGTTGTAGACGTGCAGTGAAACATCATCTGTCTGCACTAGCAGGAGCTGCCCGTTCGGCGAAAAACTGGCGTGCTTGATATTTTCAGTGATTGACAGCAGCGTGTCTGCCTCGCCCGCTGGAATCACCCCCAGGCCACCACTGGTGTACCGAATGGCAATGTGCCCATTCGGTGAGACGAGTAAGGCCGTGGCGGGTGCAGTAAGCGGGATACTGCGCTGGACTTGCCCCTGCAGACCGAGGACGATGAGCTCCGTTTGCTCCTGCGAGAGCGTTACAATATTTCGTGAGCTGGGGGCAAAGGTGGACACGCTCTCAGAGAGCACCGTCGCCCGCCGCGTGGCCAGGTTGTAGGCTATGAGATTGTCACTGGGTGCAACAAAGAGGAGCCGACCCGGCGTTCTCGGATCCCACACGATGTCGCGCGCGCCGCTGAGAGCTGGCAGCGCCTCAAAGCGAGAGGAGAGAACATTCACCAGGGCTACTTGGCGACTCCCGAGGAGCAACAGGTTGCTGCTATCGGGCGACCACAGGATGCGCTGGAACACAAACGGTACCGTCAGGCGTTCACTAATGGGTTCGCCGTTCTGGTCGAGGAGGTATAAGAAATTATCGATGCGAGCTGCGAGCAACTGCCGATTGGCCGAGAGCGAGAATGCTGTTACATCCTGGAGAAGCGGCTCTACTGTTGGTGAGCTGGCAAATAGGCGCACGCCGGTGAGCTCGGTTATCTCGGCTGGCGCTATGTGCACTTGCTTGCGCCAGGGGTGATAGCCCTTTTGGCTGAGCGTCACGGTAATCGGCCCGGGAGGAAGGCTGGAGATCGATTTCGGGGTTCGCCCGATATCGCGGCCATCGACAGCGACTTCTACCCGGCGCGGGGTTGTTTCGATTAACAGGACACCAACCGCCGGAGGACCACTGACATCGCTACTAATGCGATACCCCATCGCGTAGAAAATAATGAGCGGGGCTAATGCCATGAAGACGACGGTCGAGGTAAACAACAATAATTGCCGGTGAATTCTTTGCATCACGGAGACTATGCCTGAGCGATACGCTATTGTCAAACAACAGTAGGTATGGTATGGTCAAAGCTATGGCGAAATTTGTTATCGAGGGGGGTCGCCGCCTACAAGGCACGATTCCGGTGCTGGGCTCAAAAAACGCTGCCCTCCCGCTCCTGTCTGCCTGTTTACTCACGCAGGAAGCGGTCACGATCCACAACGTGCCCCAGATTCGCGATGTGGCTAACCTCATGGCGATACTGGAATCGCTGGGTGCACAGGTGACGCGAGCGGGAGATGCTGTGACCGTCGTGGCAAAAACGCTTGACCAAACAAATTTGCCGGCCGATAAAGTCGGCGCGCTGCGCGGCTCGGTTTTACTGATGGGCCCGCTGCTGGCTCGCTGGGGAGCTGTGGCACTGCCGCGGCCGGGTGGAGATGTTATCGGGGCGCGACCGATCGACGTGCACCTCGATGCTTTTCGTCAGCTCGGCGCGAGAGTGCAAGAGGACGGTACGATGGTGCAGATTGATGGGAACAACCTGCGCGCAGGCGAGGTGACGTTGCGTGAGTTTTCGGTGACGGCGACAGAGAATGTTATGCTGTTGGCCGCTGGCTTGCCGGGGGCAACAACGATTCATGTCGCGGCCACGGAGCCGCACGTGGTAGCGCTCGGTGAGCTGCTCACGCGCCTGGGGGCGCGCGTCACCGGGGCAGGAACGCATACGATTACGGTTGAGGGGACGCTGGAGCGCGGGGGAGCGACGGTGACAAATATCCCCGATATGCTGGAAGCTGGGTTGTTCATTTTACTGGGTGCCGTGTGCGCCGAGGACTTGGTGATCGAGAATGTGCCGCTCACTCACTTGCCGCTCTTCTTTAAGAAGCTCGAGGATATTGGAGTTGATTTCTCGATTGATCAGGCGAAAAATCAGGTGCGTGTGCGGCAGTCGCCCCTGCAGTCTTTTTCGATGCAATCACTGCCGCACCCCGGTATCCCCACCGATTTACAGGCGCCTTTTGCTGTAGTGGCAACGGTGGCGCCCGGTTCATCGCTCATTCATGACCCATTGTATGAGGATCGGTTTCGGCATATTAATGAATTACAAAAAATGGGGGGGCGCGCAGTTGTCTGTGATCCGCACCGGGTTATTATCCAGGGCCCCGTTCGGCTGCACGGCACAGAAATTGACAGTCTCGATATTCGCTCCGGCGCCACACTGATTATGGCTGGTTTGGTGGCCGAGGGGCAGACAATCATTCATGGGGCCGAGGTGGTCGAGCGCGGCTACGAGCGACTGGCCGAACGTTTACAGGCGATCGGCGCCGCGATACGATGTCGAGATGCCGTTCACGCGTAAAATCGCGATCGATTTAGGGACGACCAGTACCCTTATTTACGCGCCGCGGGCGGGCATAATCTTAAATGAGCCGTCGGTTGTGGCGGTTTCAGTTGAGGAGAACGCAGTGCTGGCTATTGGCACTGAAGCGAAAGAAATGATTGGCCGCACGCCAGAAAGTATTGTGGCGCATCGGCCGCTGCGCGATGGGGTGATCGCCGATTACCGGGTGACTGAGGCCATGCTGCGCTATCTGATTCAAAAAACTGGTGCTTCGGTGCGCTGGCTGCGCCCGGAAGTACTGGTTTCGGTGCCGGCGGGTATTACCAGCACCGAGCGGCGCGCGGTGGTGGATGCCACGATGTCGGCCGGGGCGCGAGCGGCGTACTTAATTAAAGAGCCGGTGGCCGCGGCCATTGGCGCTGGCATTCCGATTGGCGAAAGCTCGGGGCACATGATCGTTGATATTGGCGGCGGCACGTGTGAGGTGGCTATTATCTCGCTGGGCGGCATTGTGGCGGCTCATTCCGCTCGCGTCGGCGGCAACCGTTTCGATGAAGCAATTGTGGACCATATCCGCAAGCGGTACGGCGTGGTGATTGGCGAACAAACGGCTGAATATATCAAAATTACTATCGGTTCAGCTCTGCCGGATGAAGAGCCGCAGCATATGACCATTCGCGGGCGGGATTTAGCCAGCGGTTTGCCGAAAGAGACCGTTATTTCTTCTATCGAAGTCACCGAAGCGCTGAGAGATCCGCTCGACGATGTACTACAGGCTATTAAGCAGGTGCTGCAAGAAACTCCGCCCGAGTTGGCGGCCGATGTGATTGATCAGGGCATTGTGGTCAGCGGCGGCGGGGCGCTGCTGCGCAACATCGACCAGCTGATCTCGCGGGCTACGAATGTACCGTGCTACGTGGCGGATGACCCGCTGGTGTGCGTGGTTAAAGGAGCGGGAGCGGCGCTCGAAAACATCGACGCCTACAAGCGCAGTGTGCTACTCACAAAATAACGCCTTTTTTGTCACTCACCAGGTAGCTAGTGTATACGTCGACGCGTTGACGCGTCGATGTGAAATTAATTGTTGAAGTCGCCGAGGAGGAGGCGAAAGAGGATCATGCGTGAGTCGCCGCGGATGAGGCCGCGCAGCTCATTGGGAAAATTGGGGTGATCAAGCAGCGATCGATGGCGTGGCGTTCGCTTCTTTCGCCAGGCTGCGTCTTGTTCTTCTTGACGTTGATGCTCACGGATCAGGTGATACTCGTGTGCGGCATCGGTGAGCCAGCGATCGACGCCACGAATGGTGGAGACGCCGACTTTGAGCTTTCGCTGAATTTGTTCGTACGTTCGCCCATGCGTGAGTAGCTCGGCGACTGCCAGGCGGCGCGCGAGCATCACAAGCTCACTTTCGGTGAGTAAGCGTTCTAAAAAGAAGCGAATGTTATCTGCTGTCTTGAGTGTTGCGAACACCTCGGCTAGCTGCGTAAGCATCCGCCGCCGCTCGGCCGGTTCCAACTCGCGATAATCAAACGTCGCCACGAAAAAATTATAGCATTTTTCATACATCGACGCGTTGACGCGTCGATGTGTCGGAATCGGACCTGCTTGGGTAAAAAGAAGCCGGACTTGGACAGGCCGGCGTGAGCGCGTGCTACTTTTCTTGATCTGAAAGGTCGTAGGAATCAGCTTCTCTAGCTGTACTTGATCCTAGGCTGTCATATACACCTGCTGCGGCGAACATTACCCCCATGCATTCAAACTGCGCCATAAAGCATTGGTGAAAGTAATCGCCTGGCAAAAGCGGAAAAAAGCCAGACATCAAAAGCGCGAGATACAGAATGAGCGAGAGTCCCACACCGATAATGCCAGCGATAATACCGATCCATTTCACAACCGATCTGATAGCCGATAAGAACATGGCGCACCTTTGGTAAAATTGTTAAGTGTTCAAACTGTACTCTGGATTATCTTAACTTTCCCTTGTCTATATCTACAATGGGCTTTTATTATACATCGACGCGTTGACGCGTCGATGTGTGGGGAGGTGGGGGAAGCTCCATGAAGGAGGCTATTCAAAAGTTTTTTCTTGCTTGGGATGCCCCACTCAAGTACTGTTAACCGATGTCTTTGGGGGATCTTAAGGTGGCGCTGGTTCATGATGAGCTGACGCGGCGGGGCGGGGCTGAAATTGTGCTCGAGGAATTGGTGCGGATTTTTCCGCAGGCGGATCTGTACGCTCTCTATGCCGGAGAGCCCAAAATGATTGTCGATGGGCGGACGTACCACGTGCGGACGTCTTTTTTGCAGCGTTTCCCCCTGTGGTGGCGCCGGCACCCATCCCGCTTGCTGCCGCTGCTGCCCCAGGCAGCGGAGCAATTCGATTTATCGACCTATGATCTCGTACTCAGTTCGGCCAGTGCTTTTGCGAAAGCTGTTGTCACCCGCGTTTCGGTGCCGCACCTGTGCTACTGCCACACCCCGACGCGCTATTTGTGGAGCGACGCGCACGCGGCTCTTGAGCGGCAGCCGGCTTGGGCACGGTGGCCGGCTCGTGTGGGGATGCACTACCTGCGCTTGGCTGATTTTGCCGCAGCGCAGCGGGTGGGAGTGTACCTGGCTAACTCAGCATTTACTCAGGCACGCATACAATCCTACTACCGGCGGGAAAGTACGGTTCTGTACCCGCCAATAAACACCGCGTTTTTTACTCCCCTTCCCCCTGCTACGCGCGATTACTTCCTCGTAGTTGGGCGGTTGACGCCGAGTAAGAACTTTGACCAGGCGATCACGGTGTGCGAGAAACTCAAGGTACCGCTGGTCGTTGTTGGCGTGGGGAGCGAGCAGCGCCGCTTGCGAGCTCTCGCCGGGCGGTATACCCGCTTCGTTGGGGGAGTCAATGATTACGAGCTGCGGGAGTACCTGCGCGGAGCACGCGCGCTGCTGCAACCAGGCGTTGAAGATTTTGGCATGGCGGCGGCTGAGGCACTGGCCTGCGGGACGCCGGTTATTGCGCTGGGTCGGGGCGGGGCCAAGGAAATTATTGAAGCGGGCGTGAGCGGCCTCACCTACGAGATCCCACAGGTTGAGGCGCTGGCGGAGGCGATGCGGCAGTTCTTGAGCGGGGAGACGTACTTCTCGCCAGAGGCACTCCAAGGCTCTATGCTCCGCTTTTCCCCCGCGCGTTTTCGGGCTGGCATTGTGGCGGCTTGTCGAGGCATACTAGAGACGTGAAGCATTCACTGACGTGCCAGAATATTGAACTGTCGGCTGCTGATTATGAGCTGCTGGAGGAAAAGTTGCAGCGCCTACAGAAGCATGTTCAGATCCCGTTTCATACGCGGGTGGTCTTGCGCGCTGATGCGCACCACCGCAGCGGGCAGATTATTACCTGTACGCTGACCATTTCGCAGGGAGGGGCTATTTTTCATGCGGAGCGAGGTGGAGATACGGTGCAGACTGCGGTGGATAAGACGGTGGCTGCCTTAAAAGCGGAGCTTGGAAAAGAGCGTGACAAGCAACGCCGGAAGCATTAGGGTGAGGAAATGTCATTTTTTTCCTTGCTGTCTAAAACGAGGCGATTTACTAAAGCCGCCGATCGGTACTGGCCAGCGGTGCGAGAGGCCCACGACCTCGACGCCGCTATGCGCGCGCGGGGCGACGCTGCGCTGCGCGAGGTAGTTGGGCAGCACAAGGGCAAGAGCCTGCCCGAGCTCGAGAAAGCCACCGTAGAGATTTTTGCGGCTATTAGGGAAGCCAGCCGGCGGGTGTTGCAGATGCGCCATTTTGACGTGCAGCTGTTGGGTGGCCTGGCGCTGCTCGATGGCGTTATTGCCGAGATGAAAACGGGCGAAGGGAAAACATTGGTGGCCACACTGCCCCTGATTTTTCGCGCGCTCACCGGCACGGGCGCCCACCTGGTTACCGTGAATGATTATTTGGCAGCCCGCGATGCGGCCTGGATGAGTCCGCTGTATGAATTCTTTGGCCTGACAGTGGGCGTGAGCGTGCCGGGAAAAACTGCGGCGGAGAAGCGAGCGGCCTATGCCGCGGATATAACATATGCAACAAATAACGAAGTAGGGTTCGACTATTTGCGCGATAACATGGCGCAGCGGCCAGAAGACATGGCCCAGCGATCGCTGGGCTATGCCATTGTTGATGAAGTCGATAGTATCCTGATTGATGAAGCCAGAACGCCGCTGATTATTTCGGCGCCCGATGCGGAATCAACGCAGCTGTATAGCCGCTTTGCGCGCTTAGTGCCGCAGCTTGCGGAGAATACTCACTACAATATTGATGAGAAGCGCCGCGCCGTGACGCTGACCGATGAGGGAGTAGGTAAAGTCGAAGAACTACTCGGCCTCAGTAATATGTATGAAGAGGGCGGTATTCGCTTTGTGCATCACCTCGAGCAGGCGCTGCGGGCGCACAACCTCTACCGCCGGGATAAAGATTATGTGGTGAAAGATGGTGCGGTGGTGATTGTCGATGAATTTACGGGCCGGCTGATGGAGGGACGACGCTACGCCGAGGGATTGCACCAGGCGATCGAAGCAAAAGAGGGCGTGCGGGTACAGCAAGAGAGCCGAACCTTGGCAACGATTACGTTTCAGAATTTCTTCCGCCTCTACGATACCTTGGCCGGCATGACGGGTACGGCGGTGACAAGTGCAGAGGAATTTGAAAAGGTGTACAACATGGAGGTTGTGGTCGTGCCGACGCACCGCCCCATGATCCGCCAGGATAAGCCCGATCGGATTTACGGGACGGAAGCGGCTAAGTTTGCGGCCGCTGTGAATGAAATACGCGCCCGCCACCAGCAGGGGCAGCCGGTCCTGGTCGGCACGATTGCCATTGAAAAATCTGAGCGTTTGGCGGCGCTGCTCAAGCGCGACGGTATTCCCCACGAAGTTCTTAATGCGAAGAACCATGCCCGCGAGGCGGAGATTATTGCTAAAGCCGGACACAAGGGTGGCGTGACTATTTCAACGAACATGGCTGGGCGCGGTACGGACATTAAGCTTGGCGCTGGTGTGGCGGAGACCGGCGGACTATTTGTGCTCGGCACCGAGCGGCATGAGGCTCGTCGAATCGACAATCAGCTGCGCGGCCGGAGCGGGCGACAAGGGGACCCGGGAGCCACGCAATTTTTTGTCAGCCTGGAAGACGACGTCATGCGCATTTTCGGGGGTGAAAAGATTCGCAACGTTATGCAGCGCTTAAAAGTACCGGCCGATGAACCCATTGAAAATCGATTGGTGAACCGCGCGCTGGAGGGAGCGCAAGAACGCGTTGAGGGATACTACTTTGATATGCGCAAGCAAGTACTGGCCTACGACGACGTGCTTAATCGGCAGCGCACAGCGATCTACACACTGCGCCGCGCGATCCTGCTCGAGAGGGCCTGGCGCGATCAGAGCGGCAGTACTGCGCTGGCTGAAAAAATCGAACAGCTGCTCAAAAATTTTGGCGAAGAGCTGGTGGCGCTGCATACCGCCAGTGACCGAGCGGTTGAATGGGACGGCAAAGAAATTGTCCAAAGTATTCATGCCTTAGCGGGAGTCCATGATGCGACGCTGCAAGCAGCGATTGAGGAGTCGCAGGTCGCTGCGGAACGCGAGGGCCCCGACGTGGGCCGGCAACGCCTCAAGACAGTTGTGCAGACGGTGTTGCACGAGCAGTTGGCTGCCCGAGCCACTCAATTCAACGAGGGGCAATTTGCGGCGCTCATGCAGGCGGCGGCGTTGCGCTCAATTGACCTGCACTGGATGGATCACCTGGACACCATGGACTACCTACGGACGGGCATTGGGTTGCGTGGGTATGGTCAGCGCGATCCGTTGGTGGAGTATCAGAAAGAAAGCTATCGGCTGTTTCAGAACCTGATGCAGACGATTGTTACTTCTCTCCTGGAAACCATTTTTCATGCCCAGTCGACGGTCGCTGTCTCTCCACGCGTGGCACCAGCGCCGGCGGCAACTGTGAGGACGACGAGTAAAACGACGAGCAAACAGGTGAGCAGAAATGACCCATGCCCGTGTGGCAGCGGGAGGAAATATAAGAAGTGCCATGGTGCCTAAATATTGCTACTGTAGGCGATATGCAGCGTGAACGCCGCCGGCAACTTTGGACCTTACTGCTCGTCATCGCGCTCGCCGCACTGGCCGCGTGGATTGACTCCCCGTGGCATCCGCACCTGCGCCTGGGAGCATTTGAACGGGACCTGACTATTAAATTGGGACTCGATTTACAAGGCGGATCGCATCTGATTTATCGGGCTAATCTGAGCGGCATCCCGCAGAAAGAGGTTGATGGGGCCATGGCTGGTGTTCGCGACGTCATTGAACGGCGTGTTAATGCCTTTGGAGTGTCGGAGCCCATTGTGCAGACGAGCAGCGTGGTTGGTGAGGAGCGAATTATCGTCGAGTTGGCGGGAGTGCACGATCCCAATGAGGCCATTCGCCTGATTGGCGAGACGCCGCAACTCGATTTCCGCCGCGAGGTGGAAGTGGCCGCAGGTGAGTTCAATCAGGATGATGCAACCAGCCTGACCGGACCCGTTTTTGAGCGCACGGAGCTCACCGGAAAGCACCTGAAGCGAGCGACCGTTTCTTTTGACCCGGTGATCGGGCAGCCGCAGGTTAATCTGGAGTTCGACGGCGAGGGGGCGGAACTCTTTTCCGCACTGACAGCCGAAAATCTGGGGCGGCGTATCGCGATTTACCTGGATGGCGTGCCTATCAGCGCACCGATTGTGCAAGCTCAGATTACGAACGGTCAGGCGGTCATTTCTGGTGGCTTTGCGCTGGAGGAGGCGAAGCAATTGGCTATTCGCCTGAATGCTGGCGCCTTGCCGATCCCTATTGAGCTCATTGGCCAGCAGACGATAGGCCCGGCGCTGGGGCGACAGTCGGTTGTAGACAGTACGCGCGCCGGCCTGGCGGGGCTGGCGGCGGTGGCAGTGTGGCTGATCGCGTTCTATCGCTTGCCGGGCATCGTGGCCACGATAGCCCTGCTGATCTATGCCCTCTTTTTCCTGGCCCTGCTTAAATTGCTCCCCGTCACGTTAACCCTGGCTGGCGTGGCTGGTTCTATTTTGAGTATTGGCATGGCGGTCGACGCTAACGTGCTGATTTTTGAGCGCCTGAAAGAAAATATTCGGGCGGGTAAGGAGCTGCGCTACGCGTTGACTGATGGCTTTTCGGAGGCGTGGGGGTCGATTAACGCATCGAACATTTCCAGCTTGCTAACCGCCCTTATTTTATATGGCTTTGGCACTTCAATTATTCGCGGCTTTGCCCTGACCTTAGCACTCGGTATCATTCTCTCGATGCTGGTGACGGTGGCAGTGACAAAGTTACTGCTTTTCTTGGTGCTGAGCACGCGCTGGGCGCCCCGCCTGATATGATTCAAGAGACTCGTCTGTGGCTGATAGTGGGCGTGGTAACGATTGCGGTGAGCTTCGTTATTATCGCCACGCTGGGCTTCAACCTGGGGATTGATTTTACCGGCGGATCACTCCTGGTTATCGAGGGCCGGGCACCGGATGCCGAGGCAGTGCGAACTCTTTTGCAGGAGGAGCTCGAGCTGCCCGTTACCGTGAGCCTGGCCGATGGGCAGTACTTCATTCGGACGGTACCTCTGACTGAGGAGGAGCACGCTGCAGTGGTGGCGGCGCTCGAGGCAGCTGGCATGTTTATGCAGGAGCTGCGGTATGAATCGATCGGCCCGACGATTGGCACGGAACTGCGGCGCAAGGCGACTCTTAGCCTGGGGCTGGTATCGCTGGTGATCATTGTCTACCTCATCTTTATTTTCCGCGAAACAAAGGGCATAATTGCGGGTTGGAAATTCGGCCTGGCGGCACTCTACGCACTGCTCCATGACCTGGCGGTCGTCACGGCGCTCTTTGTGATTTTGGGAGAGGTGCTGAATGTGGTAATGGATACGCTGTTCGTCACAGCCATGCTCTCACTGCTTGGCTTTTCGGTGAACGACACGATTGTTATTTTCGACCGCTTCAAGCGTGATTGGCGTACTCGATCGAGCGGGAACTTTCTGGATATTCTTGATCGCGCGGTGCGGGCCTGTGTGACACGTTCTCTGAACATATCGTTTGCGATCCTGCTGGTGCTAGGGGCACTGTTCTTCTTTGGCGGGGAGTCGATTCGCTGGTTCGTGGTTGCGCTGATCGCCGGTACGATTGTGGGGACGTACTCTTCGCTCCTGGTGGCGCCGCCTTTGTTGTACTATCTGGCCCGCCGATGATTGCCGACATGCGCGAGTGGTTGCAGGCGCGAGAGGCGCAAGCGCCGCTTCTGCTGACGGGGCGGGAGGCAGCACTTCGCGATATCGTGGCGGCGCTGATGATTGATCGGGGAACGGCTGAAGTACTAACACTGCCAGCGGATGTACCAACGATTACTATTGCCGAGATTCGGGATCTTATTGCAGCTACGAGGCGCACCGCCTGGAGTGGCGTGCGCCTGGTGGTGATTCCTCGCGCGGAGCGACTGAGTGGGCCAGCCGCTCAGGCACTCCTTAAGACACTGGAGGAGCCGACGCGCGCTACGCGCTACCTACTGACCAGCGTCTATCCGCGCCGCTTGCCCGCAACGATTTTATCGCGCTGCCAGCAGCGTTGGGTGTCGGCGCGGCCGGCAGCCGCAGAGGAGCCCGATGCTATCGGCAAAATCGCCCAGGATTTAGAACAGCGCCTGCGGGAGGGGGGCCCCAGCGCTGAGCTGCGAGGCGCTTTCATGCGTCTGCGGGACTATTATCAGGTCACGGCACTGCGTGGTAATGAGAAACTGGCTCGAGAGGTTTTACTTGCATACACGCCCGCAAACAAGGCAGGATGAGTATATGGCTCTAGCGAATGCTTACAGCAGGTTTGAGGAAGAGCGCCAGGAAATTATGACGTGGCTTGAGCAGGAAATAGCCACCTTGCGCACCGGCCGGGTAACGCCCAATTTGGTTGAGAATATTGCCGTGGAGTACTATGGCAGTCGCACGCCTCTCAAGGGCGTGGCGTCTGTTACCGGCTCCGATGCGCGCACGCTGACTATTTCTCCGTGGGATGGCGGGGCGGTGGCGGCGATTGCGAAGGCAATCACGGAGGCGGAGCTGGGCGTTCAGCCCAATGTCGATGGCATCCTCATTCGCCTGATTTTTCCCTCGCTGACCGAAGAAGCTCGTACGCAGACAGTGAAAGTGCTCCACAAGCGGGCTGAGGAGGCGCGAGTGCGGCTGCGGCAAGCACGCGATGAAGCCCTTAAAGAGGTCCGACTGGAAAAAGAGCAGGGAGCATTAACGGAAGACGATTTTTATCAGGGGAAAGAAAAGCTCGACGAACTGATTGGCGGAGCTAATGGCGCGGTGGAAGCCTTGGTTGGTGCTAAGGAAAAAGATATCCTGGCTGTTTAAGAGGGCGCCATGCTCGTGCTTACGATTGTTGTCTTTGTTGGCCTCTTGCTGGCGCTGGTGTTGGTGCATGAGTGGGGGCATTTTGCGGCCGCCCGACGGGCCGGGTGCAGAGTCGAAGAATTTGCATTTGGGTTCCCGCCCCGCCTCTTTTCGATTACCCGCGGCGGCACGCGCTACTCGTTTAACCTGCTGCCGCTGGGAGGGTACGTGAAAATAGAGGGGGAAGATATGGCCGAGGCGACGCCGAGCCCCACCAGCTTTGCCGGCAAGTCGGCGGGCTGGCGCATCTTTATTCTGGCGGCGGGGGTGCTGATGAATGTCGTCTTGGCGGCTGCCTTGCTCAGCTGGCAGGTGGGGATTGGGGTGCCAACGCTGGTAACCGAGGAAAACGAAGCCCGCGTGGTTGAGCATAAAGCCTTTATCGTGAGCGTGGCCAATGGCTCCCCGGCCGCGACCGCTGGCTTGCAGAGCTTGGATCGGGTGATGCGGGTGGGGCCGATCCAGAACCCCCGGGTACGCGAGCTGCAACAATATATAACCGAGCACGCAGGAGAAGCCATGACCCTCACTGTGAGCCGACAGGGTCTGACGAAAACGGTGGAAGTGACGGCACGGGAAAACCCCCCGGCCGGCGAGGGAGCACTGGGGGTGGGGTTGCAGGAGACGGGGCTGGCGCGCACGCCTTGGTGGCAGGCGCCGTGGCGGGGCGTGCAGCGCACTGGTGAAATGCTGGTTTCGATCGTCAGCCAATTCTGGCTGATGGCGAGCCGGCTGCTGAGCGGGCAGGCGGTGGGTGAGACGATTACGGGACCGGTAGGCATTGCGGTGCTGACGCATGAAGTGACCACGCTGGGACTCAGCTACTTACTTGAATTTGCGGCGTTGATTAGCTTGAACCTGGCGTTGATTAACATTTTGCCGCTGCCGGCACTGGATGGCGGGCGGATTTTGTTCGTGGGCTTCGAGCTTCTTTTCCGCCGGCGGCTGCCGGCGAAGATCGAGCAGTATGCGCACCTGGCTGGCTTTGTGGCGTTGATTGCGCTCATGCTGGTGATTACGTTTCGAGATGTGAAGCGATTCTTCTGAGTATGGCTTTCAGTAAAGAAACCATCCCTAAAAAATCTGCTGGCCTTTCGGAGTGGTACAACAAAGTCGTTCTGGAGGCAGAACTAGCTGACTATGGCCCGGCCAAGGGAACGATGATTTTTCGCCCCTATGGTTTTGCGATCTGGGAACAGATTCGAGCACTGCTGGATGTGGAAATTAAGAAGCGTGGTGTCGAAAATGCTTACTGGCCGCTTTTTATTCCCGAGTCTCTCCTTCATAAAGAAAAGGAGCATGTCGAGGGCTTTTCGCCAGAATTAGCAGTGGTAACGATTGGAGGAGGCGAGGAACTGACAGAAAAACTGGTCATTCGGCCCACCAGCGAAACCATTATGTACCAATCGTATGCTAAGTGGATTCAATCCTGGCGCGATCTGCCAATGCAGATTAACCAATGGAATAATGTGGTGCGCTGGGAAAAGCGGACCTATTTATTCTTACGAACGAGCGAGTTTTTATGGCAGGAAGGGCACACGGCACACGCTACTCACGCAGAGGCCAGCGCCACAGTGAGCTGGGCGATGGATATGTATGAACGTTTTTACCGGGAAAATTTGGCCATCCCCGGTTATGTGCTGGTTAAATCCGAGCAGGAAAAATTCGCCGGCGCCGATATGACCTTAAGCTATGAAACACTGATGCCGGAGGGTAAGGCGCTGCAGAGTAGTACCTCTCATGATCTTGGCCAAAACTTTTCCCGCGCGTTTGAGATCGCGTTTCTGGATCAGCAAGGGAGTTCGCAACACGTCTGGCAAACCAGTTGGGGATTGTCTACCCGTTCGATTGGGGCGCTGCTGATGACACATGGCGACGACAATGGTTTGCGCTTCCCTCCGCGCATTGCGCCGATCCAAGTAGTTATTGTGCCGATCAGGGATGCAGCAGAAACTATTGCCTATGCAGAAGAAATCAAGGAATTACTCCGCGCGGCGGGTTTGCGGGTACGACTTGAGAATCGCGGCAATGAAAGCCTGGGATACACTATCAACAAATGGGAGCTTAAAGGAGTCCCACTGCGTCTGGAAGTTGGCCCGAAAGAGGTTGTGGATGGTGTGGTAACCGCTGTTCGCCGTGACAATTTTGTTAAAGAAAAAATTACGTACGCCGCTCTCGCTGAGACCGTTAGTACGTTACTCGAAGATATTCAGGCTCAGCTCTATAAAGAGGCAGACGATTTTCTGGGGGCAAATACCCGAGAGGCAAATACGTACGATGATTTTAAGAAGATCATGGCTACGCAGCGTGGTTTTATCCGGTGCAATTGGTGCGAGGAGGCAGCGTGCGAAAAAGCGATCAAAGATGAGACAAAGGCTTCGACCCGTGGGCGACAGCTTGAGCAGGCTCCAGTTGAGGGGCAGTGCTTCAGGTGCGGCAAGCCGGCGCAACGAACGTGGCTGTTTGCCCAATCATATTAAGAGACAATGAGACTCACTGATCGCTTCTTTGGCACCTTTTCCCAGGATATTGGCATCGATTTAGGCACGGCCAACACCCTGGTGTACGTGCGTGGGCGCGGCATCGTGATTAACGAGCCTTCGGTGGTGGCTATTAACAAGAAAACTGGTGCGGTGCTGGCGATTGGCAAAGAGGCGCAGCGGATGGTTGGCCGCACACCGGCCCACATTGTGGCAATTCGGCCGCTGAAAGACGGGGTGATTTCTGATTTTGAAGTCACGGAGCAAATGCTGCGCTACTTTATTCAGCGCGTGCACCAGGAGGGCTTTCATTTGCTGCCGCGCCCCCGCATTGTTATTGGCATTCCCTCGTCGGTGACGGAGGTGGAGCGGCGCGCGGTGGAGGAGGCAAGTTTGCGGGCAGGCGCTCGGCGCGTTTTTCTGATTGAGGAAGCCATGGCGGCCGCGATTGGCTCGCGTTTGCCGGTGCACGAAGCCACAGGAAATATGGTTGTTGATATCGGCGGCGGTACGACCGAAATTGCTGTTATCTCATTGGGCGGCATTGTCGTGAGCCGCACCCTGCGAGTGGCAGGAGACGAGATGAGCGAGAATATTATCCACTACGCGCGGGATAATTTTAACATGGTGGTCGGGGAGCGTACGGCTGAGGATGTTAAAATCCGCATTGGCTCGGCTACGGAGCTCCCCGAGCCGCTAGAGACACCGCTGCGCGGCCGCGACCTGGTGACGGGCTTGCCGAAAGAGGTGATGATTAGCGACAGCCAGGTGCGCGAAGCATTGCATCGCTCACTGTCGACTATTGTGGCGGCGATCAAAAGCGTCGTTGAGGAAACTCCGCCTGAACTCATTTCTGACATCATCGAGCAAGGCATTATGATGGCCGGCGGCGGCAGCTTGGTCCGTGGGCTGGATCAGGTTATTCACCAGGCGACCAGAATTCGGACGTACCTGGCTGATGACCCCTTAACAACCGTCGTGCGCGGGACGGGATTTGTCCTGGAGGATCTTGAAGCGTTGCAGGAAGTTCTCCTCCCGAGCGTGCATGATACTCACTTGAAGTGATGCGGGGCAGAAAATATCTCGCCCTTTTCTGCTTGGTGGTTATTGTGGCCACAATGCTTGTGTTCCAAACAGCGTATTTGGCGCGAGCGCGCGGCATGGTGTGGTCGTGGTGGGTGACGCGCGTGGGCGAGGTAGCACGCGTTGGGCCGCTAACCGTGGAAAATAATGTGGCTGAGCAGTTGGCCACTCTCCAGGCGGAAAATGCCCGGCTGCGAGCAGAGTTGATCGATTACCGGCAGCTGCGAGAGCAGCTGGGAGGCGGAACCGCGGCAGACTTTACGCCCCTACCCGCGCTGGTGGCCGCTCGACCGCTGGAACCCTGGCAGGCGGCGTACGTCATTAACCGTGGCGCAGTCGATGGCGTGGTGCTCGGCGCGCCCGTTGTGATACACGGCTCGACCTTGGTGGGCTTTATTACTGAGCTGCACGAGCGAACAGCGGTTTTACAATTGCTCTTTCATCCGGCAACGAGTTTTCCGGCTGATGTGATCCACGACGACGAGCTGCATAGGGGACTTGTGAGCGGCAAAACATTTACAGCGGTGGAGATCCGGAGCATTCCGCGTGATGCGCCGCTGCAAGCCGGGCAGCGGGTGGTTACGGCTGGTCAGGCCGATGTGGTCCCGGCCGGTTTATTGGTTGGGGAGACGGGGGAAATTCGCGATGAGCTGCACGAGCCGTTTCGCCAATCGCGCCTCGCGCTGCCCTACGATCCCTCGCGGCTGCGGGCGGTGGTGGTGCTGGTACCCTAACGATGGAATCAGCACGACACGAGGTGGCGTATGTGGGAGCCTTAAGCACTGCGGCGCTGGGGCTGCATACGTTGTTTGATCTTTTCCCTCTTGTCTTTGTTTTGCCAGCGCTGCTGGCGTATACCATCGAGGTTTCACTGGTGTACCTAGCAATTTTTGCGCTCATTGCTGAGCTTTTTTCTACGCTCCCGCTCGGCATCATGACGCTGGCCGTGTTTCTGCCCTGGCTGCTGCGGCGAGCGTGGAGCAAGGATCCGGTCGATTTTTCGAGTTCTTTTTTCGGACATGTTCTGGTCAGTATTCTGGCCCAATGTGTGGTGCTTTTCGTGCCGCATTTGTCGCACCTGCCGTGGACGCAAGCTGGTGCACTTCTGCCGGTCGTCATTCTGGTGTACATCGTGTCAATTTTGGTTTACTATAATCGGTCGTGGTAGAAGATCCTATTGTTGTAGCTGGTCGCGAGTCGCAGACGCGGCCGCGAGGAGTGCATCTTCGCTTTCTCGTGTGGCTGCTGGTTGCAGTGATGGGGAGCCTGCTCGGGCGGAGTTTTTACCTGCAAATATGGCAGGGCGAGCGCTTTCAAGTGCAAGCGGAAGAAAATCGCGTGGAAGTTGTGGTGCAGAGCGCACCGCGCGGTATTATCTACGATCGACATGGCGAGCAGCTGCTGGAGAATGTCGCCAGCACTGATGTGGTGCTGGATCCTCGCGTATTGCCAGATGAGGAGCACGAAGCGCAACTCTTTGACACCTTGCCCCAGCTTATCGATATTTCCCCGGAAGACTTGCGGGGCAAGGTCGCGGCGGCTCGAGCGAGCGGGCGCCCCATGCTACTCCAGCGCGCCCTTGAGCACGCTGACGCGATTGCCGTAGCGAGCAACCTGAATGCCCTGCCGGGGGTTCGGTTGATTTCTTCATCGGTGCGTTCGTACACTTATGCCGAAGCACTGGCGCCGGTGCTAGGATACACGGGACTGCCGACCGACGAAGAAGTGCAGGCTGCGTCGCACTTACTGGCCAGTGACGTGGTGGGTAAAGCCGGGCTCGAAAAGCACTACGACCAGCGCCTGCGCGGCCGCCCTGGGGCTTTCTACCACGAGGTAGATGCAGCAGGCCAGTCGCACAAGGATCTGGGTGAAGCGGCGGCCATTCCCGGTGAGGCGCTGCGTATCTCTATTGACGCCGCCCTGCAGAGGCACATTTTTGGCCTCTTTCAGGCGCGCGCGCAGGCGCAGGGAGAGGGGGGGAAAACCAAGGCGCCGGTAACAGGCAGCGCGGTTGTGCTCGAGGCTAAGACCGGGGCGATCCGCGCACTAGTGAGTTACCCTTCGTTTGATGCTAACGCATTTTCTCAGCCGGCGCGGCGGAGCGCGGCACAGAGTATTTTACACGACCCGTTGCAACCCCTCTTTAACCGGGCTGTGGCCGGTATGTATCCGCCGGGCTCAACGATTAAACCGCTGATTGCGGCGGCGGGGTTGGAGGAGGGATTGATCACGCCACAGACAACGTGGCTGTCGACGGGAGGCATTCGCGTGGGGCAGTGGTTTTTCCCTGATTGGAAAGCCGGGGGGCATGGTGCAACTAATCTCACCCATGCTTTGGCCGAATCGGTTAACACGTTTTTTTATTTACTTGCTGGCGGCGATGAAACACGAGTGGGGTTGGGGCCCAGCAGGCTCGTCCAGTACTTGGGTGCATTTAACTTGGGGCAGCCGACCGGTATTGATTTGCCGAGTGAGGCGGCAGGGCTGCTACCGAGTCCAGAATGGAAAGAGGCGACCAAGCAGGAACCCTGGTACATTGGCGATACGTATCATTTAGGTATTGGGCAAGGTGATATTTTAGTCACGCCGTTGCAGGTGGCTGCTGCCACAGTTGCTATTGCTAATGGTGGCACACTCGTGCAGCCACACTTGTTTGCCTCTGAGCAAGAGCCCGAGAGAACACGTGTGCCGGTGGCACCGGAGCACTTGGCGGCCGTTCGGGCTGGTATGCGCGAGGCAGTTATCAGCGGGAGCGGTCGGCGCCTGAGTACGCTCCCACTGCCGGTGGCAGGTAAGACAGGTACGGCGCAAATTGGGGGTAGTGAGGATACCCATGCGTGGTTCACCAGCTTTGGGCCTGCCGATACGCCAGAGTTGGTGGTGACTGTTTTGCTTGAACGCGGTGGGGAGGGCGATAAAGACGCCGTACCGCTGGCGGAAGGTATTTGGCAGTATCTAGTCGAGCACCCGTAGCGGGTGTGTGTCAGGCAGGCGTGACACAATGTGCACAAACGATCTTGACGCACTCAGAGGCTGCGCCTACACTGGCCTCCTATGAAAGAAACATTCTTAACTCAAGAGGGGTTGCTGAGTTTGCAGGAAAAACTGCAGGATCTGAAGACCGTCCGGCGGCGGGAAGTGGCCGAGGCAATTCATACGGCTAAAGAACAGGGAGATTTATCGGAGAATGCGGAGTACGTGAATGCCAAAGAAGAGCAGCGCAGAATTGAGGAGCAAATTGCGGCGCTGGAATCGACGATCAAGCATGCGCAGGTGATTACGCGCGCCGGGACCAGCGAGATCAGCGTGGGCAACACGGTGGTGCTGAAGTGCAATGGCAAAGACATTACGTATCAAATCGTCGGCTCGAATGAGGCGGATCCGCTCCAGCGAAAAATTAGTAATGAGTCGCCGGTGGGCCAGGCGCTGCTCGGAAAAAAGAAGGGTGAATCGGTGACCGTACCCACTCCGGCTGGATCCAAAGAGTGCACGGTCATTGAGATTAAGTAACTGTACGACCGAGGGCCAGTAGCCTACACTGGCCTATATGGCTGAGGAGCGATTAGAGGAAATTCGGCAGGCGCGGTTGGGTAAGCGTGCGGCGATGCTTGAGCGGGGGGAGGTGCCGTACCCTGCTGAGGCGCGGCGTTCGCACACGGGCGCAGAATTTCTGGAACAGTTTGAAACGCTGCAGGCCGATAGTGTGCCCGTGACGTTAACGGGCCGCATTGTTAGTGTGCGCACCCATGGCTCGATTGCCTTTGTTGACATTGCTGATTTTGCGGCAAAGGTTCAGCTCCAGCTAACACAGGATGACGTGCCTGAAGAGATTTTCGCGCGTCTGGCGGCCCTCGATGCGGGTGATTTTATCCAGGCAAGCGGAGAAGCGGCCCAAAGCAAGCGTGGCTCAAACGTGCTACGGGTGGGCGAGTTTCATATCTTGAGTAAAAGCATTCGGCCGCTGCCGAAAACATGGTTTGGCCTGAAAGATGTGGAAACGCGCTATCGGCAGCGCGAAGTTGATTTGCTCCTGACCGAAAAGGCTAAGGAAATTTTGCGCACACGCAGCCGGGTACTGGCGTGGCTGCGGGAAGATATGCAACGCCGCGGCTTTATAGAAGTGGAGACGCCGATCTTGCAGCCGATTGCCGGCGGCGCGCTGGCCCGCCCGTTTGCGACGCACCACCAAGCCCTGGATATGGAATTGTATCTGCGAATTGCACCGGAGCTGTACTTGAAGCGCTTGTTGGTGGGAGGATTTGAGAAAATTTTTGAGCTGGGCCGCAACTTTCGCAACGAGGGGATCGATCGCGAACACAACCCTGAGTTCACGATGTGCGAGTTGTACTGGGCGTATGCTGACTATGAAGATTTGATGGATATGACTGAGGAGTTGCTCTCGAGCCTGGCGGCGACACTCAGCAAAAATGACTGGGAGAAGCCGTGGCGGCGGGAGCGCTTTGTGGACAAAATGAGCGAGCTGACGGGCTTCGATGTTGCCGAGAAGCAGTCGCCTGAAGAGTACATTCCCCTTTTTGCCACGCACAATCTTGAGCTACCGCACGTGCGAACGTATCCGAAGCTCCTCGACGCGCTGTACAAGGAATTATGGAAGCCGCAACTTACCGAGCCAACGATTGTGTATGATTTTCCCTTGCCGCTGGCGCCACTGGCCAAGGCTAAGGTGGTTGACGCACGAATCGCGGAGAAGTTTCAGGTGGTAGCTCAGGGCGTGGAATTGGTGAATGCCTACACGGAACTCAATGACCCCGTTGAGCAGCGGGAGCGATTCATGGTGCAGCAACAGCAACGTGACGCTGGGGACGAAGAGATCGGGAAGCTTGATGAGGCATACCTGCGCGCGCTGGAATATGGCATGCCGCCGGCGGCTGGCTGGGGGCTGGGGGTAGACCGGCTGGTGGCACTGCTCACCGAGGCTGGCTCGATTCGAGAAACCATTTCGTTCCCCCTCTTAAAGAAAGAGCATGATTGATATCGGTTTGGTGCGCCGAGATTTGGCCGGCGTGTCGCAAAATTTAGCCCGGCGGGGTGTGGCTGCCTCGGTGGTTGAGCAGCTCTCTGAGCTCGATGCAACTTGGCGGGCTTTAACGCAAGCGGTTGATGAGCTGCGCGCCAAGCAAAACCAGGCAAGTGAGTCGATCGCGAATGCGTCGGCGGGCGATAAAGCTGCTCTGATTGAGACTATGCAAGCAGTAGCGGCTGAGCTTAAAGCGAACGAGAAAGAGCTTATGAGCGTTACCACGGCGCGTGAGGCCGCGTGGCGCAGGTTGCCGAATTTAGTGGCCGGTGATGTGCCTGAGGGAGGAGCAGATGCAGCTGAAGTTATGCGAGTAGTTCCTGAGCAGCTGATCCAGCGCGATTTCTCGGTGCAAGATTACTTCTCCCTGGGCGAGGGTACGTTGTTTAATCTGGCCGAGGCTGCACGTGTCTCAGGGAGTGGTTTTGCTTACATTCTGGGAGACTTGGCTCGCCTGCAGATGGGGTTAGTATCGTGGGTCTTTGATGTGTTAGCCGCGGACGATTTTCTGCCGGTTATCCCGCCGGTCTTGGTAAGCGAGACGGCGATGGCGGGCATGGGCTATTTGGGCGAACACAGCAATGAAGTTTACGAGACACAAGATGGCTTGTATCTCGTAGGGACAAGTGAGCAATCTTTAGGTTCTGGTTCAGCGAATTTGGCACCAATGCATATTAGGAAAAGATACCCAAACCTGGAAAAACCCAGGCGCTTTGTTGGCTACTCCTCCTGCTTTCGCCGGGAGGCGGGGAGCCACGGCAAGGCGGTGCGCGGCCTGCTGCGGCTACATCAATTCGAAAAGATCGAAATGTTCAGCTTTACGAGACCGGAGGATTCAGCTGATGAACATGAATTTTTACTGAGCAAGCAGGAACAACTGATGCAAGCACTGAACTTGCCGTATCGGGTGGTGAAGCTGGCGGCGGGCGATTTGGGCGCGCCGGCGGCCAAGACGTACGACATTGAAACGTGGCTGCCGAGCGAGCAGCGATACGTTGAGACCCACTCGACCAGCAATACAACGGATTATCAGGCGCGGCGCCTCAACATTCGTGTTGGAAAAGGGAGCGACGTGCGCTTCGTGCACATGCTCAATGGCACCGCGCTGGCCATGAGCCGGATTTTTATCGCGTTGCTGGAGAATCATCAGCAGGCCGATGGGTCTATTGCGATGCCACCAGCGCTGCACAGCTATTTGCCGTTTCAGAAGATTGAAGTAAAAAAATAAGCCCGGGGTTTCCAGGGGAGAAAGGGAAACAACGGGCGATGGCTTTAGAAGATTTGTAGTTGGCCGCTTTCAGCACCAAGAGCAGGCCGGACAATAATATGGTCTTCGTCGGTTAGGCCGGTGATTTTCACCTGAGCGTTGGCAGTTTCGACGAGCTTGCAGAGGCTGTCCAAGATGAGCGCTTGCTCGCGCGAGGTAACTCCATTCCACCAAACGTCGAATTGGGTTCTGTCAAAGCCGTGCGCCAAAATTGCTCGATAAATTCCATAGTAGTTGTGCCAGACGCTACAAAGATTATTTTGGCAGCGATGGAAGAACAAGCGCTTGGCAGGGGCAGAGAGACGGCTCCACTGTTCTTGCATTGACTGGTCCGACTTGCCGCTTTGAGCTTTTAGCCCGGTTCGGAAAAATGGGAGTAGAGCGGCACGACGGAAAAGATGCTTGGCCCGGCCTGAACACTGATTGAACCAGCTGTAGAAATCTTTTTCCGTTAGGTTACCGCACGCCTTGGGTACACAATTGAAGAAGCGGTACGCGAAGCCTGGGCTGATTTGCAAAGAAGAGATGAGACCCATACATTGTCCTTTTTTATAAGGGGCGAGGAAAAGAACATCCACTCACTGTTTGATACACCTTTGTATGATTTTGTCAAATACGGGATACTTACAACTATGCGTATTCGTCTGACAGACTGGCGGTGGAACTGGCGACGTGCGGCTCCGCGCCTGGTGCCATGGCTCTCGATAGGGTTGCTGGTTACGCTGGTGCTGGGCGCAGTGGTACTGTTTGCCTGGCTCCTGTTTTTTACGGATATTTTTACCGTCCAGGCGGTCACGGTCGTTGATGCCCGGGAGCATACTGGTGAGCACGCCCGCGAGATTATTGATAGCAAACTCCAGCAGATGGCACTGAGCCGCAACATTTTCTTTGTGCAGACCGAGGTTCTCGAGGCGGCCCTTTACGATGCGCTACCCCAAGTGCGCACGGTGCACGTGCAGCGCAAACTGCCGGGCACGATCAAGGCTGTGGTTCAAGAAAAGACTCCGGTAGTGCTCCTGCTGTCCAGCGGCCGCTACTACTTTGTTGATGATTCGGGTATACCCTATGAAGAGGCGCGCCTCGAGACGCTGCCGGGGATAGTGTTGCCAACGATCAGAAACGACGACACTCAGACGCCGGTAACGCTAGGCGTGGTTGCCCTGGCGCCGGAGTTCGTGGCTTTTCTGCAAGCTATTCAGGCTGGCTTGCCGACCATTGCCGGAAGCGAGGTGGCACAAATTCGGATACCATCGCTGTCGTCTCGCGAGGTTCATGTTGTTCTGGGCAATAACTGGACAATTAAGTTCGACGTCTCCCGCTCAGCGGAGCGGCAACTGACTCTCCTGAGCCAGCTGCTCTCGAGCATGGTCAGCGAGACAGAGAAGCAGCAACTGGAATATATTGATCTGCGCGTGATTAATCGGGTTTACTACCGGACACGGGGCGCGTAACGTAGTGCGTGGCAATGATCTCACCCTGATGCGGGAATACTTCGGGAAAGTGCTGCTGGTGTTGCACTACCCAAGCGGGATCTGGGGCCAATGGCTGCTGCCCAAAACCAGTCGTATCGATTACCCACAGGGCGGCATGGTCTTGGGTTAGAAACGACGGGCCAACGATGTCTTCGGCTGTTTGAATGGGACCACCGGCGAAGTGAACTAGCTCGCCGGTTGTGGTGTACAGGCGAGGTGGCGACACGTGTGGAAATTTTTCTACCACGTGATGTAAGGCTGAGAAGTAGACAAATGGAGAGCTGACGATTATTGGGGAAGCAGGCTGGTATGTGCTGATAAAAGCAACCGCGTCCTGCATTCCTCCCTTATGCGGAATATCGAGTTCCTGCCAGCGAGCGGCAAAGGCGACCAGAAAGCCTGCAATGAGCAATGTTGTCGTGAGCACGCGAGAGCGCGCAGACAGTTTAACCGCCAGCAACGCCAGGCCGGCCAGCATAAAAACATGGGTGAAAATAAAAAAGCGATCCAGATACAAGCTTTGACTGACGGCAGAAATAGCTGCGGCCAGCGCAAAGGGCACGAGGATAGTGGCACTGAGGAAGTGGCGCACGTCACGCGGCAGCGACCTTTGGCGGCGCACCCAGAAAGCCATGAGGCTGATGATAAGGGCCAGCCCGAGTATTCCCGTGGCTAGAGCGCCGAGCAGGGCTGGCGGAAAGGCGTTCGCCGGAACAAACATGTGATAGATCGTGTTTGGCAGCGACCAGATTTTGAGGGGCGGGATCCAATAGTTTTGCTGGACTTGGGCATTTTGCTGCAGCAAGATTGGCAGCTGTGGCAGATACAGCAGGAGCACCAGCGCGGCGGCCAGATAGACTTTTGGCTGCCTGCGTCGGGAACGCTGGAGCAGGATAAAAACTGCATGCGCGGCCAGCGTGAACAGCGCGAAGTAGTGCGTATAGGCAAACGCAGCCGCTAGAGCAACGTAGGCACCCCAGCCCTTGTTTCGGCGCACGGCTCGCAGGAGTCCATAGGATGAGGCAAGGGCGAGAGTCGTACCGAGTGTGTACATGCGCGCTTCCCAGGCGAACTGAATTTGAAAGGGCGAGACAGCAACCAGGAGCGCCGCGATGAGCCCCGCGCGACGATCGTTGCTGGCGTAGGCGGTGAACACGTACGCCGCCAGGATTGTTGTCGCGGCTCCGGCAACGGAGAATAGTCGCAGCGAAAGTAGGGAAGTGTCAAAAATGCTCGCCCATAGCTTAAGCAGGATGTAATACAGCGGCGGGTGGACATCGGCGGCGGCGCGGGTGAGCAGCTCGGGCAACGGAAACTGAATCAGCCGCCAGGAGAACGCTTCATCGAACCATAAGCTGCGCGCCCCCAGGTGGTAGCTGCGCAGAGCGACGCCCAGGAGGACGATTACTCCGAGGAGCCCCGCGGTTTGCCGGCGTATCATACTATGTTACTATACAATTAACACCCACATGTATCATACATATGGACATTGACCCTCAGGTGTTGGCTCTGTTGAAGCAGCGACTCGATGAAGCTGAGCGCAATATTCAGTATGTCCGCCAGACGCTGGAAAGCGGCGATGAGGGAATAGCGACGCGGAGTGCAGTGGAAGTGACCGAACTCGCACCGGGCGAGCGCATCGTAGAGGGAGTGTTCGATGGGCAAAATATGCAGGGCACCGATGGCGAAGCGTACCCGGTGCCGCCGAACTACGCCTCGAAGTCGAAGTTAGTGGAGGGAGATGTGCTCAAGCTGACGATTGGAGTTGATGGCTCTTTTGTGTACAAGCAAATTCGACCAGTCGAGCGCGAACGACACGTGGGTCGTTTGGTTGTTGATGAGCAGGGTAACTTCGGTGTGATGGTGGCTGATACAACATATAAAGTCCTGCTGGCCAGCGTTACGTTTTACCGGGCTGAACAGGGCGATGAAGTAACCATTTTGCTGCCCAAGCACGGACAGGCAGAGTGGGGTGCAGTGGAGCACGTTATTCATGCTGCAGTCGTTAGCTGAATCGCTGGTTGCCCGGGTGCCGATTCGATATCAGCACGCCGCCCGCCAGTTTCTTAAGTTTGGCATTACGGGCACCGTTGGGGCGACCGTTGATTTTACGACGTATAACCTCTTAACCCGTGGCCTTGGCATGACGGCTTTTTATACCATCCTGGCGCAGCCAATTATTATTGCCAATAATATTAGCGTGTTTCTGGCCATCGTTAGCAATTTTGTGCTCAATAAGTACTGGACGTTCCGCGACCCCAGCCGACAGGTGGTCCGGCAGTGGGCGGGGTATTTTACGCTGAACGTGTTCACGTGGCTGTTGAACCAGTTGCTGGTTTCTTTCTTTACTTTCCAAGTGCCACTGATGGAAGCTGTGTTCGGCGACCAGCGGGATAACGCCGCCAAGGCGCTCGCCATTGGCTGCATTTTGTCGGTTAATTTCCTGGGCAGTAAATTTATCGTTTTTCGGCCTAAATTGAACCCGGCTAAAACGTATAGCGCGCCGTAGTATGGCCACGCTCTACCGAAAATATCGGCCGCGAACATTCGCGGAACTGGTTGGGCAGGATTCCGTGCGCGAAGCGCTGCAGCAGGCAATTTTGCGCCAGCGGCTCGCCCACGCGTATCTCCTCTATGGCCCGCGTGGTACGGGTAAAACGACCAGCGCTCGCCTGCTGGCCGCGCGCGTGAACTGCACGGCGGCGCAGGATGCAGAACCCTGCAGGACGTGTGCTTCGTGCCAGGCCGCGGCAGCTGGCAATCATCCCGATATCATTGAGATCGATGCGGCTTCCAACCGCGGAATCGACGATGTGCGCGTGCTACGCGAGGCGGCGAAATTTGTGCCCAGCCTGGGCCAGTACAAGGTGTACATCATTGATGAAGTTCACATGCTCACGAATGAGGCGGCCTCGGCACTGTTGAAAACGCTGGAGGAACCCTCGCCTCACGTTCTCTTTATTTTGGCCACCACGGAGTTGCATAAAGTATTGCCGACGATTGCCTCGCGCTGCCAGGTGTATCGCTTTCGCCGCGCTCAACCCGCAGAAATGCGTGAGCGCTTGCGGCATATTCTGAAAGGCGAGAAGCGCACGCTGGGTGACGATGTGCTGACATTTGTTATCGACCGGGCGGATGGTTGTTACCGCGACGCGGAATCGTTGCTGGGGCAGTTGCTCACCTGGCAGGCGGGAGAGATTTCACTTGAGCAGGCAACCGCGTTTCTCGGCTTGCCCCCCGCGCGGCTGCTCGATAGTTTTGTGCGGGCGCTGGTGGCGGGCGAGAGCGCACCGGCTATTGCAGCGGTCGATGAAGCTGCGGCTGGTGGCGGCGACCCGGAGCAATTTCTTAAGGAAAGTATTCGCCTGGTGCGCGATCGAGCATTGGGCATAGCCACGGGCGCGCCGGATGAGCCGGCGGGGCTGGAGGTGCGAGCACCGCAGATTTTGCGGGCGCTGCTGCAGGCGCTGCAGGATTTGGCGTATGTGCCAGAGCCAATGATTGCCGTCCACCTGGCGATTCTGACGGTGTGCCATATGAAAGGGGAGGCAAAGCCTGTGGCGTCGGCGCCAGCACAGACTAAAGAAGCGGCAGTGCCGCTGACCGAGATTAAGCAAGCGTGGCCGGGTTTCATTGCAGCCGTTAAGGAGAAAAATCCCGTGGCGGCAACGTTCCTGCGGGCGTTGGAGCCAGCGGAGGTGGTGGGCGAGGAGCTGCACATTAAGGCACACTATTCCCTGCACCGAACGTTCTTTGAGAAGCCGGCCAATAAGCAACTGCTGGTTGAGACGCTCAGCGGCATTCTCAAGCGCGATATTGCTGTGCGCTTTAGCCTGGTGGAGAGTGGCGGCGCGCAGCCATCGCTGGCTGAGCAGCGCAAAGCGCAGGAAAAAAAATTCGCCGAGACGGTTAAGGAAGTGTTTGGGTAATGCACAGTTGCGCGAGCGAGAAAAGCTGGGTATCTTCGAATCACTTTCCCGGGTCGTCTAACGGCAGGACAGGAGACTTTGGATCTCCGAATCGGGGTTCGAATCCCTGCCCGGGAACTTATGAAAGTGAAAATAGGCCTCTGGCCTGTTTTTGCTTTCATGTTTTCTACACAGGGATTCGAAGGGTATTTTAAAAACGTAAACTGCTTTACGTTTTTTAAAACCCCGGCCGCGAAGGAGGAGCGCAGTATGTGCACGCAGTGCACGACGGAGCGACGGGTGAGCGGGAATCCCTGCCCGGGAACCACGCAAAGAAAAAGACCGCTCTGGTAATAGCCAGGCGGCCTTGGATCGCATTTAATTGCAGATAGGACAAATTGAGAATCAGGTGATCATGGCCTTGATCTCGGGGTGGAGCTCATGCATATGACGGTAGACCTCTCTCAACTCATCGCGTGTCGGCGAGTCATCTCTTAAGAGCTGCCAGAACTGAGAGCGAAATTCTGGCACCCATAAAATGATGTTGATGAGGTCCCGATGAGTGGGCGAGTCTTCGAGGAGTATGCGACATGCCTCAGCACGATGCTGGGGACTGTGCACAATCACGTGGACTAAGTCACGGTGATCGGGCTTAGTCTTGCCTCCCCTAATCTTTTGCCACACCTTTTGAGCAGAAACTGCGTTAGATTCGCCAACGACTACTGTCGAACCGATTCGCATTTTAATGCCCATGTTTCATATCCTTTCTAAACGGGGTTACGTGGGCCGGATTGGAAATGAGCCAACTAATCATTGGCACAATACAACAGTTTTACATTATAGCAAATGCTCTATTTTTGTCAATAGATTGACAAAAGTGCCTTGGTATATTACTACAAGGCCATGACGTTATCCCGTTGGCACAAATGGGGCTTAGTTATCCTGGCTCTTCCCTTAGCCGGGGCAGCGTTTACGGCTATGTGGTGGGATATTACGAATGAGGAAGCGTCCGAGCCGGTGGTGCGAGAATTGCCGCCTGCTGTGCGTGAGGCGGAGGTGGCCAAGGTGGAAGCGGCGCTGGTGGAGCAGCGCGCCGAGGCGGAGACGCTGCTCACATTCTGGCATGCCATTCAGGACAACTGGCGCGCTATGCTCAGTGCTGTGGCAAACTTCGAGGGCTGCGACCAAGCGCCCATTGTGTTAATTGAGGAGAAGCTGATTGAATCCTGCCACGCGAAAGCCGCCGCTATGGTTAAGCTGGTTGAGGAGCACGAAGCCCTCATGCAGTCGGTGGCGCATCTGGCGCCTAAGATTCAAGAAAACCCAGAGCAGTTCGATGCTGCCGCGGTTGCTTGGTTTAAAGCCGTGCAGACGGATGTGTTTCGCGAATACCTACAGAGCTTTCGAACATTTCTGCAAACGTACCAGGCGATGCTGGTGACGATCGATAATGAAATTATTTACGAGAGCATTTCCGAGATGACGCCGGAGCGTCGGGCGGAGCTGCTACGGCATATGGATCGATTCAATGAAGCTCACACGGCATTCACTAAAGCTGGCGAGATTTTACTGGCTAACATGCAGCGCGTTCAGCTCATTCTGCCGCAGTAACATTTGGATAAAGAAAAACCGCTGGGATT
>Ga0155144_111_pt1 | contig 35607 bp, 37 predicted proteins | sample RifCSPhighO2_01_FD_106112 | JGI IMG/M metagenome (GOLD analysis project Ga0155144, IMG submission 106112) | Parcubacteria group bacterium RIFCSPHIGHO2_01_FULL_56_18 | reverse complement strand
CAATTGCTAGGCATTTTCCCGGAGCTTATCGCAGCCATGCCACGTCCTTCATCGCTTTCTTCAGTCTAGGCATCCACCGCACGCCCTTACCAGAAAACTCGTTAAGAGAATTCTGGGAACCGCGTGTTCTTTTACTTCGCATTCATGTGTGTCTAGCACAGAGGACTACGAAGAGTATTTGGTGTCTTTACAATTTCCAGCTCCACTTTAGCCTCAACCGTATTCGTGGCTGAGACCAAAGCAGTTTAGTTATGTGATAGTTGATTTGAATCGTGGCGTGACAGTCACGCCATTCGGGCCGCCTACGGCCAGAAGATAATCTGCAATGGTGACGGTGATCGTTTTCACAACCCCGTCGCCGAAGCCGAGCTTCAACTTATATTCCCCATCACTGAAAATCTCTTCGGCCGTCCTGATGGTTTTGTGCTCGACTTCCTTTTCAACCTTATGACTACTTGTAGTCATCACACTCCACCTTCCTTGTTGAGGGCAAAGTGGAGCTGGAATTCCTGCATCCCGCCCGGTAAGACTTGTAACCGGTACGAGATGTTTGATTCTTTCGTTTTCATTTCCAACGCATCACGTCGTGCGACGCAACGCGCTGATTTGATGTCGTTCTTCAGTTGTCAACGAGCACCATAGGTACGAAAAAAGCCGCTCGGAAGCGGCATCGGTAAGACAGAGAAAATCTGGCTATCCACGCCACTTCTTTGCTTGTTCTTTAATCAACATATGTAAGGACGAGTATATACGCCCGTCTACGTGGCGTCAAGCGGGGCCGCAGACGGCTCAAACAGTGGACAAAATGTGCATAAGCGGCCACTCCCCTGAGACGCCTTCACCCCGCCAAAGGCGGGGTGAAGGACCGAAAAATCAAAGTATGGAGCCTTATTGTGCCTAGTGAGGAATCAAAATGAGAGCTTGCTTTCGTTTTGTCCGAGCGACGGCACAACACAGGGTTAATACCCTTTATTTCTCGTGCAGCGTCTCCGAGCGGAGGCGCTCGATGGTACGAGCTGCCGCCTCCTTGCCGCCGAGCCCGAAGGCCAAGCCGAACGCGAGGGAGAGCGCCACCACGATACCGGTGAAGAGCGTCTGCCAGAAGGCTGCCGCGATGCCGAGCTGGTTCAAGGCGGCGAGAACCGCGAAGATCCAGATGGCCCACTTGGCGACGGAGCCGGCGAGATTCGCCTGCTTCACGCCTGCGGCGCGAGCCGAGCCCACGACGAGATTACGCACCACCTCCGCGACGACTGCCGCGAGGATGATGATGAGGACCGCCACGATGACCTGCGGGAGGTAGTACAAGACCACCTGCTGGAGGAACATCGTCACGCGGACCAATCCGAGGACTTCGAGCGATGCGATGAGGAACACGACGATGATGAACCACTTCACGAGGCCGCCGAGAAGGCGTCCTGCGTGGAGATGGAAGCCGGCGTCCTTGACGGCCTCGCTGACACCCGACGCCTTGAGGGCGTCGTCGATGCGGAGGACATCAACCACCTGCTCTATCACCTTCGCCAGTATCATTCCGACGATCCAGCCGATGATGAATATCACCAGGGCTGCGAGAATCGCCGGCACGAACGTGACGACCGTGAACCACACATCATTGAACGAACCCCGCAGAGTCGCCGCTGATTGTGCAACTATCATATATATTGCCTAGGCACTAACACGAATAATTAGTAAAAGTCTTCGACCGAAGAATGGCTTCATGATAGCAACCCCCGGATTTTTGGGGGCCACGAAGCGAGATCGTTGTGGATACCTGCCTGCCGGCAGGCAAGGGTTTTTAGAGGAGATTCGTCCGGTTGATGAGCACCCGGTGCGGATAATCCAGGATGTCGCGCAGTATCTTGTCTTTGATAGTGAGGCGGTAGCGGAATTCCGGCGTTGAGAAGACGGCGTAGCGCACTTCGCGACCGTATTTCGGCTCGAATGATTTCACCGCTTTCTCCAGCCGCTCATCGTTGATGGAGTCTGCGACGATGATGAGATCAGCCGGGCGCGTGATGTCGCCCGTGAACACGCCGGAAAGGAGGACGACCGACATGCGGCCGACGTGGCGCAACGCCGATTCGACGTCATTGTACTGTGCCGGAGAAATGGCATGCACGAACGTCGTCACGGCATTGAGCTGGCGACACTCGGGATTCAGCGAGAAATAGGAGATCTTCTTGCGCGTCGTGGAGCCCTGCCCTTTTTCCTCTTTGAGAAGGCCGCTCTTTTTCAAGGATTCGACTTCCGTGTTTACGCTGTGCGCCCCGACTTTCGCGCGCCGGGCGATCTCCGAGGGCGTGAAGGTCTCTTTCGGGTGGAGGACGAAAAGCCTGAGTATCTTGGCCCGGGAGGGGTTTCCGAGGACGCCTTCGAGGAAATCATGAGCTTGCGTCATATCCGTAGTACCGCGATTGTATCAGGAACTGTTCCGGCAGCAAAAAATCCGCCTTCAACCTGAATTCCTGTATACTGAGAGGCACTATTCATAATCGTGGACGCTATGGACAATCTAGAAAAAGGGCCCTCTCGAGGCCGGAAGATGTTGGGAGCCTTGATGAGCGGTGCGGCGATGGCGGGCTCTCCCGAAATCGCGGCTGGACAAGAACAAGCTGTCCAGATGATCCAGATGGACCACTTGGAATACGCAGCGTTGCACGCGGGCCTCACCTCTTTCCAGCTTGAGCGTCTTGAAAAGGCCGGATGCACGTTTGAAGCGGATGGTTCGGAATTTCGTATCCAAATGCACGGATTCACCCAAGAACACAATCCAGGCGATAATGCGAATCTGCTCGTGATCAAGTACGGCCAGGGAGAGAAAATTCTATCGATCAATATGGCAGATGACGCGCGGATCGAATCGCTCGATTTCAAGATATTCGACTCGCGGATACTCAGAGAAATCAAATTCGTTCTCGAATAGAGACATGCAGCAAAAAACCGGCCACTGGCCGGTTTTTTGCTGCATGGACGAAAAGTTACTTAATAGTAACTTTTGCTCCCGCTGCTTCCAATTTTGCCTTGAGAGCATCCGCATCCTCCTTCTTCATGTCTTCCTTGAGGACCTTCGGTGCGCTGTCGACGAATCCCTTCGCTTCGGCAAGGCCGAGTGCGAGGGCTTCCTTCACGACCTTGATGACCGCGACTTTCGTCTCGCCGGATGCCGTAAGTTCCACGGTGAAAGAGGTCTTCTCTTCCGCCGCTGCCGCTGCCGGGCCTGCTGCCGCGACTGCGGTCGCGGAGACTCCCCACTTCTCTTCGATGGCCTTCACGAGCGTGTTGAGCTCGAGAACGGTCATCTTCTCCACTGCTTCGATGATCTGTTCCTGTGTCATAGGTAAGTAATATTCAATATCCAAGTTTCAATAAATCAAACAATATTCAATCATTAACAATTAAATATTGGATATTGATTATTGTTTGGACATTGGTTATTGGTTATTAACTTTGCTTCGTCTTCGCCACTTCCGACATCGCGATCGCGAAACGCTGGATCGGGCTGTTGATCACGTTCGCGAACATGCCACGAAGGCCCTGCATCGATGGGATGAGTGCGATCTCCTGCATCGTCATCTGATTGACGAGCTTGCCTTCGAAGATACCGCCGAGGATGTGGAGCTTATTCTTCTTATCCGCGGTCTGGTACTTCTTGCCGAACTCATGGATGAGGCGCGCCGGTGCGGTGACGTCTTCTCCACCGCCGTAGGCGATAGCGACTTCCCCGTCCATAGCCACTTCGTCGTGCTTATGGCCGAGACTCTCGAGCGCGCGCTTGATAAGCGTCTTCTTCGCGACGGTGTAGGTCACGCCTGCCGCGCGAAGGTCCTTACGCATCTCGGTCTCTTCCTTGATGTTCACGCCTTTGAAGTGGAGCAAAACCGACGTCGCCGCCGTCTTGAATGCATCTTCCAACTTCGCGACGATTGCTACTTTCTGCTGCTTCGTCTGTGCCATACTGTCTATTCCTTTTGCTATTCTTTTTGCAAACAAAAAGACCCTACTAAATGGGCCCGAGTTCTCCTTCAAATAAGGATAGTTCGACCTCGGCGGGACTTATGACGACTGGTGAGCCGAATCATGAAAGCTTGCTTTCATGATCGGCGAACGACGTCGCCATATGGATATACCATATGGGTGCCCGCTGTCTCTGGCCCTTGCGGAAGATACTACCTCATTCTTGCCGCTTGTCCAGATGGCACGAAACTGGTAGCGTGTGAGCAGTCAATCAAATACGAGGTGTCCCATGACCGCTGTAACTCGGTTGATATATCGCCGAGAACTAAAGGATAAGGAGCCGTACGAATGGCCCCAGCCTGCATACCAGCTTCTGGAAGCGATGAAAAAGAAGTTGGGTATTTCTATGGGTATGCAGATCCAAACATACCTGCAGGGTGAGGCAGAAAGGCTCTATCTGCCGCCAGATCAGGAAAAGCTGTTCCGAACGGCAGCAGCTGAACACCATGTACAGCTTTAAGGCGTGCCGACGGTCACCAGCGTGACCGTCGGCATCTTTCTTTATTTCCACACCTCCCACCAATGAGCTTCCTCCGGCTGATTGAGCATCGCCTTGAAGGCGGCGGCGGTCTGTTCCTCTTTCTCTTTCTTGATGGAGTACGACGTCACAGCGACGGTGAGACCGAGCGAGACGGCGATGAACAGGCTGAAGCCGAATACGAACCTGAAAAATGAATTGATGGAACTCCCCATATTCCCCGTGCCGGTATTATACAACGGTCAAAGGGGGTCGCGGCACGAGTGCCGCGACCCCTTATCGCTCCTTCTCCACGCAGCAGATGCCGATCCACCGCTCGGCGCGCAGCATACGCTCGTGACGCGTGAGAAACAGGTCAAGTTCCTCGATATTCGCGCGCGGATGCATCGTGCCGATGAAATCCTCTGTGGAATCGAAGCGGAAGCAGACCTCGTCGCGGAACTCCCTGATGACGATGAGCCGTCGATGTCCTATGATCGCGAGCTGCGCCGCTCGTTTCGCCGCACGCTCGTCGCCGTCACAGGCCGCGAAGCGTATCTCCGCCTCGAAGAACGGCCCTTCCGTTCTCGGTTCCACGAACACGATGAAGCCTTCGCGCTTCACCACCCGCACCGCCTCGTTTATGGCATGCACCATGCGATACAGGGGCACGTGGTGCAGCGAGAGCGTGAACATGACGACGTCGAAACACGAATCTTCGAAATCGAGCTTGTCCGCGCTCCCTGATACGAAACGTGCATTTATGATCCCCCGCTCCTGCGCGAGGATACGCCGTCCTTCATCCGGCTCGACGCCGACGAGTTCGCGGCACCGCCGCGCAATCGTCACCGAACTATTTCCATCTCCAGACCCGACTTCAAGCACGGACGCATCGCCGAGACCTATGATTGGCTCGACAAAGTCGAGGAACTTTCCTTCTTTCCGCTCCATGACACTACCTTTCTCTCATGAACGGGACTTCTCTTCGTACTATACATGAAATCAGAAGGTATCACGAAATCCTCGCCATGAAGGCTGGGGCGAATTTGCGGAGGGTTTTGTTCGCAACGATTCCCAATCCCCAGGCGATGAGTCCGAGGATTATTGGAACGTAGATGTGGAGCGGATCAAGTACAACCTCAAAAACGACAATCGGGATGAGTGGGGTAATTATCCACCACCAAACGCGTCTGCCACCAATAAGGTGTAGTAGAAACACAATAAGAAAGACTGATGCTAAAGGAAAACCAGCAATCCACTCTGCGGCTTCCGTTGAGATAAAACTTCCTCCAAGTGAACCAGGGGAAAGATATCCGTATAATATTCCAAAATAAAACGCAAGGAAATAAGCTAAAACATACGCGAGCATGATTGAAACAAGCCGAGAAATAGTTAATTTCATAATTTTTAGTTATTAATAAGCCATAAAATATCTTCTCTTAGTAATTGATAACCCTGTTCGTTGAGCCCTTTATTCCGATATTTATCCAACACCTTCAGCATAGCCTTAGCACAGTTTTTATCAAATACGATCTCCACCTTTGTTACCTTTTCCTGGATGGTCTTGGTTGTCAGTTTCCCGTTCTTCCCCGTTACCACAATTGTCTTCGTGATGTTGGTAACGGTTGTCTTCTTTACATTACATGCCTTCAGTTTTTTTGACACATCGTCGCTTATTTTCTTCGTAACCCAGCCGAGCGCATATGCGCGTTCGATATCGAGGAGTGTACTTGTCGCGTTTGCGACAACTTTGAACGTCCGCGTTGATGTCGTAGCGTTTCCTGCATTATCGGTCGAAGCAGAAATCGGTGTCAGAAATCGGTGTCAAAATCGGTGTCAGGTACTGTTTTCATATGTTCCCCTTTGGCCTGCCTGGTTTTCGTATCGAGAAATCGGTGTCAGAGAAATCGGTGTCAGGTACTGTTTTCATATGTTCCCCTTTGGCCTGCCTGGTTTTCGTATCGCCATCTCCAATCCAAAGCGTTCGACCATCCGTTCGGTCCACTTCATAGTACCAAAGGGTTTGCTTCTGCTCACCGACGTACGCAACTCATCGAGATCCAGTTCTTTGTCTGGTTCATTGACCCATGCGCGATAGTTGCGCGGAAGATCGATGGGAGAATCAGAGAGGAGTAATCGTTCTTTCGCTATTCCATCGAGTCGTCGATATCCACTTCCCCATTTCCATGCTTCGACTTTTCGCACGAACTTTGCACGCACTGGATTGCGCTCGACGTACTTGATTGCCGTTAGGATATACGAATCATCTTCGATTAGAAATGATTTATATCGTCCTTGGTAGAGATGACCATGGCCCGTTGTCTTTTTCCATACGTGATATTGCTGGGTATGGGTCAGTGTGAGCCATTGCATGAAGAGAGATAGATCTCCATCGGCTTTGGGATGCAGAATGAGGTGCCAGTGATTCGGCATGAGGACGTACGCCAAGAGACGCATGTTGAAACGGTCCACCGCATCCTTGAGAAGCATCTCGAAGTGACGGTATGCATCAGGCTCACCAAAAATAGTTGCCCGACCATTCGCACGATTTACAATGTGGTATACAAGATTACCGACGTCAACGCGTGGAGCTCTGCCCATTGCTTAAGCATATCATGCCTAAACGGTACCTGACACCGTTATCCTGACACCGTTATCTGACACCATTATCCCTGAAATTTAGCCATGAATGAAGGGTGGAATTTTTGGAGCATTTTGTTTGCCATTGTGCCGAGTCCCCATGCGATGAGTCCGAGGATTATTGGGAAATAGATGTGGAGTGGGTCAATCGCAAGTTGGAAAAGCATGGTGGGAATTGAAGCTAGACCAATCCACCACCAAAGATACCTCGGGCCGAGGACACTTTGTGCAAGTGCAATAAAAAAAAGTGCTGCAAGCGGGAGACCAGCAAGCCATTGTTCCGCGAACGCAGAGTAGAAGAAGAATCCACTACCGTTCACAACATTCGGCAACAAGATGGAATAGATATTACCGAAGATTGCGGCAAAATAATACGCAAGTAGATATGCACCAACAACCGCCACCAATCTTATGATATGAGCTGACATACATTATTTTTCGATTAACCATTCGACATCTTCTCTTAATAATTGATACGCCTGCTCATTAAGTCCTTTATTCCGATGCTTGTCTAAGTCCTTAAGCATAGCCTTAGCGCAGTTTTTATCAAATACGATTTCCACCTTTGTGACTTTCTCCTGAATCTTCTTCGTGGTCGGTTTCCCATTATTTCCTGTTACGACAACAGTCTTTGTAACAGTTGTCACGCTGGTTCTCTTTACATTGCATGAGTTCAGCTTCTTAACAAGGCTGTCTTTTATCTTCTTCGTTATCCATCCCAACGTATATGCCCGCTCGATATCGGAAAGCGTGCTAGTTGCGTTGGAAATAACGCGGAACGTACGAGATGACGTCGCCACATTACCGGCGTTGTCTGTAGACGAAACAAAAATGAAGTGATAGCCAAGTGATTCATAGAATAAGTCTACAGAACCAACATCCGGAATCACCTCGGCATCAAGACGAGTCTCAAGCGACACCACCCCAGAATTGCCATCTTCTGCTACGACATCTACAAGCAGCTGATCCGAACGAAGATAATCCTTTATCTCGGGCGAGACAATGGTGATGGTCGGCGGCGTAGTATCGGGAGGCATGATCTCAAGTGCCTGCGGATTCTCATTATTCACTTTGAGCGTAAGTTCTGTTACTAGGCCTAGAGAGGTATTGCCCGTATACACCGCCCCTGTGGTTGTGGCTTCGCTGATATAATCCGCTTCCACGGTATATGTGCCGGCATTGGTACCTTCCGTGTAGACTTTGTATTCTCCGTCGAGAGGATTGAGGATAGTAATGAATTCAGTTTCGGTATTGAAGCCGGTGTAGAATGCGTCTTGAATCTCATTCACTTCTATACCACGTTCCTTGCCGATTTTTTTACCGTCGGGAGCAATGACGAGAAGGTCGGCGGGTGAAAGCATTTTGATAAGAATAATTTTTATGTTTGGAAACTTTTTATCGCGCACGAGCGATCCTGCAATTTTCCCCGTCAATAATTGAAACACATCACCTTCCGTTTCTACTGGAAGAGCATTATGTTCAAATGGTGTTTCCGTAATGTTTGCAATAACAAATTTGGCACTGGATATTGGTACTGTTGCATCCCCGTCGCCTCTGATAAGCCCAGGACTTCCTGAATTATCATAGAAGCCTTCTGGATAACCATGTTCCCAAAGCGGCGCATATTCATCGGTTTCTATGACCTTAAGCCCGGTCATAGTACTTATCACAGGAGTCTTCCCGACAAAATTGTAAATCTCGACACCTGAGCTGTAGAGCTTATCGACGTTGTCGTTGAGTGCTGAAAGAAATGCGTTCATCGGATATTTATCAGGATACGATCGAAAGGTACTTCCATCAAAAATATAATTCTCGACCGAAAGAAGCTGACGAACCGATTCAATCGGCTCGGTACGCAAATATGCAAACAATGACGGATAACGCTTTTCATAACCCTCATGTTCTAGTATCTTCCGAAATACGGAGTCGAAGAAAGAAAGTGGAGGCGCTCCGACAGTGCCACCCTCCCACATCAAATATGCCTTTGGCGCTCCAAGATGCGGCGTGCCGAGGAAGATGAGCTGGTCGACGTCTTGCTGGTAGGCGTCGGATTGGATGTACTGTCGTGCGACGAGACCGCCCATGGAATGCGCGACGAGGTCGACTTTTTCGCATTGGCAAATGGCTTTTACGGCATCTATTTTCTCTTTCAACAAGACTGCAGTCTCGACATTCGACTTGCGCCAGTTATACGGGAATGTGAAGAGATCGACATCAGGTGTGTAGTGGTTCGCGTCCAACGTCGCGATGAGGTCGTCGTAGGTATGTAGTATCGGGTCGATGATCCACTCGCCTGCGCTATTCTTCTCCGAACCGAGAATACCGGGGATGATAATGACGGGATCAGGTTCGTCTGGCTCGAGAGGAGGTGGCGTCCCCCATTCGAATCTGATGAACCCATAATCGTTGTGAGGCGGAGTGCCTGCGCCAGTTTTAAAGTATGCATCGAATAGCGGCCCTTGAAACGAAGCGAATATCCTATATATTGCCACGAACATATCCTCTCCCTGTTGCACACCTTGCAGATTCGCCGAAGGAACATCCCCCGATTCGGTACTCGTCGCCCCGAATGCTCCGATCGAATGCCCTGTTATCGTTGTCGAACTGCCGACCGTACCTCGATACAAGACGCCTGCTCGGGGTCCGAAACTTAATGCCGATGAAAGATAGGTGCACGGATCTGATTGAGGAAGATAGTGTTGGCCATCGACTATGCTAGCACTGTCGGGATTACAAAAATATCCAACCGGCAGCGGACTTTCCAGCGCAGAAACATTCGAGCCGAAACTTAAGGCCAAAATAAGAACCGTCCCCCGAATAATGCGATTCATGGCTATACCTGGCTATTCTCTCACCAAACTTCATGAAGATAAGAACGAGGTGTGCATAAAGAAGCGGGTCGAGCTCTCGCCCGACCCGCTGGTCAGCCTCTTCCCTGTTCTTGGTACCATGCCACCGTTGTTTTGATGACATGGAGGTAGAGCGGCTTCTCGATTGCCTGGATGCGCTCGCGGAGCGTTCCCACGGTATCGAAGGGATACACCGGTACTGATTCCTGCGCCAAGATGATGCCCGTATCCATCCCCTCGTTCACGAGGAAGATGGTACACCAGCTCACCTTCGGCAGCGGCTTCGCGCTCAGCGTTTGCTCGATCGCATTCTTCCCCGGAAACAGCGGCAGAAGCGACGGATGCGAACCAAGAATGCGGCCAGTGTACATCTCGAAGATAGCCGGACCCAGCATCCGCATGAACCCGGCCATGACCACCAACTCGATGCCGGACCTTTTCAGCTCATCCAGTATCTCCTTCGTGAGAGCGTCCTGGTTGGAGCTCGTGATGACCGCACAAGTGATGCCGTGCTTCCGCGCGATTTCCAGCGCCGGACACATCCTGTCGGCGATGACGAGTACTATCTCGAAGTTCCGCTCCGATGCGGGCTGCTTCAGGAAGTATTCCAATGTCGAGCCGACGCCCGACACGAGGACGGCGACACGCATGTTTCTCTCCTCCTTGCTGTATCTCTCCCGCAACCCTACCCTATTCCTCCCCAAGCGCAACGGCGAGGCCGTGAGCATCAAAACAAAAAGTCCCGCTCGGGGACTTTTTGTTTTTTCGTTACTGAGGATTACATCCCATTCACGACAGCCCGCGTTTTCGGACCGAAGTAACCGGCTGCGGGAACGACGCCTTTTGATGCCTGGAATTTGGCGAGTGCCGCGCGCGTTGCAGCGCCGAACACGGTCGTCTCGCTACCGGGAGAACCGGGGCCACTCGCGGCAACCGGGAACCCGTTTGCATTGAGCCACTGTTGCAGCCGCTTTACATCTTCACCGCTTGAACCAACCTGGAGATTGCGAGTGAACGCGGCGCTTGGAGCGCTCGAAACTGACGGGCCGGCAAGTGACGAGACCGTCGCTTCAAGCGACGACGAGACCGTACCGCCCATCGCCTTGATCTGGGCGATTAACGATTGCAATTGCGCGACAAGCGCTTTAATCGCGGGCGACGCTGGCGTCGCAGGTGTGGCTGGAGTTGTCGGTGTGGCTGGGGTTGCCGGAACCGCGGGAGTAGCCGCGGGCGCAGAGCTGCTTCCCCCACCTCCACCACCACCACCTCCACTTCCCCCGCAGAGCGATGTAGAAGGCGTTATGCTCACCACGCTCTGACCCGTCCCTCCGGTAATGGTTACCTGCGATGACGAACTCGTACAGGTATTTGTTCTCGTGGTCGTGACACCGCTCTCGTGGGCATCAACGAGAATGTTACGATTAGGCGCATCGACGGTGATACTTGATCCTTCCGCGATCGTGATGTTGAGCTTTGAGTCGTCTACCGTAATCGATTCGATGGTCGCGGACGAGCCCGATACGTTGAGCGTGATGCCGTTCACCGTGAAGGTGGTGTCCGTGGTGAGCGTCACGTCGTTATACGCCGCAAACGCGCTCGCTGGCACCAAGAACGCAAGGAGTGTTACTATGTTGAGAATTTTTTTCATGAGCGTTCGCATAGGCTGATAATGGGGATCTGCCCATTAGCGAGCCGCCCAGAAGTTGAACGAGTTGATGCCGGTTGCTGTGCCCGCGATCGTACCGGAATTGAAGATACGCACATTGATCGTCGTTGCGCCTGTCGTCGAAGCCGCCTGTATCAGGAAGTTCGCCGGCAGCGAGCTTGTCGCCTGGACGACCACGCGGTCGCTGGCCGAAATCGTCACGCTCGTCGTGCAGTCCGCATATGCCGTCGACGATGCGGTGACCGTCGTTGCCGGGATCGTGCAGTAGCCGATTGACATGTCGGTAACGGTGTTCGCCGTCGCTCCCACTGCAACGCCGCCGGTGAGCGTCGAGACCCCGGTCACTGCCAAGGTACTCGCCGCGGAAACAGCACCGGTGAGCGTGCTTGCGCCCGTCACCGAGAGCGTACCTCCCGTTGAGATATTAGTACTAATCGTCGTCGATGCCTGAACAACACCGACTAACGCAAACACTGTCACGGCTGCAACTACCGCAGCCACCCACCCATTACTCCGTGAAAGAAATGTATTCATAAATGAAGATTTTTATAATATAAACACGCAGTATGCGTACATCGGTACGCAATAACGCTTTATCATTCTACCCTTTGAATACAGGCTTCCACCCCCGCTGTAGTCACCGTGGGGATAACCGGAATCCACGCCATCATCCCTCCCAACTTGATCGGCCGGCCTCGGATACCAACGCAAAAACTCCCCCATGAGGGGGAGTTTTTGCTGTTGGGCCAATTTCCCAACCGGAGGTCTCTACGAGACCCGGATCAAGCAACGTTAGTTGTTGATCGTGTAGAACGCGGTGCGGAAGTCTTCCACCGGAGTGGTGGCGACCCACGACGTTGCCGTCGCAGAGTCGGTTGCCGCATGACCCATCGCCCAGACCTGTACGCGGTACTGGCGGTTGCCAGTGTACGCAGTATCCGGATTGAACGAGACCGTCAGCATGAAGTCAGCCGACTGACCGCCTGCAATGAGGACGGAGTTGGTCTTCTCAATACCGCCCGAAAGTCGAGCGAGCGTTGCGCTCACGGTTGACGACGTTGTCGCCGTCGTACCGTCGGTGATGCCGTAGCTGATACCGACCGTGCCGGTCGACGCAGAGGTCGTTGCGACATCGCTGAGCGGAATGTACACGTCGTTCGAACCGAAGTTCGTGACGCGCACCGTTACCTTGTACTCACCCGAGCTGTTAGCCGGAGTATCGTTCTGAGCGGCAGTGAAGCTTTCACCGACCTTCTGAACCTGGATACCTTCAGAGTAGAACGTCTGGGTGTAAGTCGACACAGAACCAGCGCGGTTCGTGACTGACTTGCCATCAGCAGTGCTCTTGGCATCGATGTTCCAGACATCAACCGAAGTCGATGCAGTCAAGGTGTCACCCTGATCGAATGTCGTGCCGACCGAAGTGTCTGCCGTGATCGCAGCAAGCTTTGCCACGATGCGGTAGGTCTGGGTCGCATCCTTCGCGATCTCCTCCGTGGTATCGAGGCTGAACGTAACAGCCTGCGAGGTTCCCGTGCTGCCAGCGACCTCGTCAAGACGAGTGCTGCCACGCATGAGGTAGAACTCCTGGATCATATCAGTCATCGCGTCGATGCCTGTAGCCGTCGTAGACGCCTTAAGAGTGTTGAATTCCATTGCGGAACCTTCAGCCTTAAGAGTGAACTCTGCGAGCGTAACTTCCGTCGTGCCCGTTTCGCTCACCTTCACGTTACCTGTCTTCGGGTTGCCCGAACCTTCGCCCATGCGAAGTTGAACGGACGAAGCGGCCGAGAGGCGATCGACATAGACACCAGAATTGGTGATGCCAGTCGTGGTGTCGAAGAGTGTCGCGTTCGTCGGATCGATGTAGCGAGTCTGGACGAGGTTGACCGACCAGTCGTTGGTCGAACCGTCGTTGTCCGAGTCGATGCTCGTCACCGCCGTCATACCGACGTAGAAGGTGACTTTATTGTTGCTGCCCATGCGGACAACCTGCGCGACCGGGATGCTTGCCGAGTAGACGCCCGCAGAATCACGGACGAAGCTTGAAGGCGACATCGATGCGATCTTCTCGCCGTTCGCCCAGATGCTGATCTCGCTTGCGTAATCCGCAAGGCGATCAGATGCTGCCGAATCAACCGCAGCCGTGAACTTCACGCGGACGTTCGTGACGCGAACATCAGCGCCGGAAGCCTCAACCTTGAAGCCGAGGACCTTCTCCGTGTCGTTGGCGAAAACCTGATCTTCGACATCAGCCGAAGTCTGGGTCACCGTGATGCTGCCAGCCGAACCGTTCAGAGTCTCTGTCGGGGTGGTAGGAGTCGTCGGAGTGGTCGGCGTCGTCGGCGCCGATGCGCAGACCGACGCGACTTTCGCGCGGGTCACCGGACCCCAGTAGCCAGCTGCCGGCGAAACGCCGTTTGCTGCCTGCCACTTGGCGACTGCCGCCTTCGTCAACGCACCGTAGTATGCAGACTCGTTGCCAGGAGAACCGGCACCGGATACTGATACTTGCGCGCCATGGCTGTTAAGGAATTTCTGGACATTCATCACTTCGCCGCCTGAATCACCCTGCTGGTGAGTCATCGTGAAAGCGTAGCAGCCTGCGCCGGACGTCGAAGACGAACCGCCGAGAGCTGCGATCTGTGCGAGCAATGCCTGAACTTGGGCCTGGAGATCCGAGAGCATATCCGCCTTCGCCGGTGTGACGAATGCGAATGAAAGCGCAAGGACGAGAACAGAACCAACGAGCACTGTCGCAACATTCTTTGTTGCTAAATTCATAGTTTGATATTGACCTTTCAATCCCCTCTCTCTTCCGTAAGGAAAATGAGGAGGACCACAGATGCGATCGTTCGACCGGGTCGCATATGTGTAGATACGTGCGTTGCGAGCACGCAACTTAATAATTTTGCTAGCCCCGAACCGTTCTAATAAATTGACGGAACGAGGGTTAGCATCGTCGGGAAATGTGTCGTTCATCCGCGCATCCGTGACTGGACATATTCTGCCGTTTCTGTAGAGAAGCGTTGTTTCTACCACCACTGGTAGAGGAGACGCACCAGCGCCCTCAGCCTTTCAGCCGAGAGCCTCCATGTAATGCCTATGAAGATTTCAACGAACATCGCACCACACGGCCAAGCCTGTACTGCGAAACGCAAGCCCGAGCGAGCCGGACTGCATCGAGGCAATTATAAACTAGCCTTATTCCAGAACCCCCTTTTGGGAGGTCCTACTTTGTGGATAACTAGTGGACGGAAAAGCCTTATTTTCAGCAGATTCTGAGCCGCTAGCTACCTGGTGAAGATACGGCATTATGAAGGAAAAGTCAACGAAAAACGCCACTAAAACACGGGATTTCCACACTCGCAAAAAAGTCCATTATCTCAAGCAGATAGGCCACGGAATGAAGTCCCCCTAGCCGAGCTGGTACCGGCTCCAACGTTTGGCGCCGAGCTTCCGCACCTTCCCCGTCTCGACGAGGTCCGCCAACTCGCGCTGAATCATCTTTTCACTGTACTGGGGGAGGTTCGCGGAAATGTCACGGATACCGAGAATACCTCCTGATTTCAGGATATCGATGATGCGTTCCCCTCTCTGGTTCGACACCACACCCATACCGGAAACACCTTCTTGAGGAACATTTCTCTTCGGTGCGGCGCGAGACACCGGCATGCCGGAACCTCGTTCTTGCTTCGAGAAACCCATGGATCCCACAGGGGGAATGAGCTGTTCGTGCGAGATGGTGAGCTGCTCCGCCAGCGCAGAGCGCTGTGAGACCACGATGAGGCTGCCGAGCTCATCTATCGCCTCGGCGATCGCATTTGCATTCTGGACCGATATGTATCCAGATACCGCCAAGACCCGGATCAATGAAATCAACTCTCGAATGGACGCCAAAGCGACCTGTCCCTTTTCCGAAGCTGGCCCACGGAAACCGGACCGCAATTCGAGTATAATAGACAAAAGCTCAAGGCCTTTATTCCTCAATACGGTCCGTAAAGGCTCATCTTCTGGGACATGATTGGTCACAAGGTGCAGAGCGGCGCTTATCCTCTCGGCTCTACGATAGGAATTTTCCCCCGATACATTGGCGCCGAATGGATTTGTCCGTATCGGTTGACTGTCCAATATAAGTAGAACGTTCGATACATCCTTTGCGTCTTTTACAGGTTCCTGAGTGGGATTCGAAGTTGTCCTTGAAACTTCCTTTTCGTGTCCCATTGGCATATAGGGAGTATAGCGTCTGCATCGAATATTAATCAATGTCCCTGAGCGTTATCCGTATTTCCCGACATAATGCAAGGGAAAATCGTCTCGATGCTGCGTGCTATCATGTGCGGACTTATGGCGAAAAAGGCCGATAAGCGGAAGAACGGTAAACGTTCGCGCGACGACGCGAGCGAGGTTCCATCGCTACCTATCAGTATCGAGGCCTTGCGTGGCGTGTTCGCCGTCCTGGCGGTCGCCATTGGCCTTTTCCTCGCGCTTGCCGCCTTCAAGATCGGCGGCGCGGTCGGCGCCTTCCTTTTCGGTACTCTGACCATGCTCCTCGGCGTGGGGTATATGCTCCTCCCCTTCTCACTCCTCCTTCTTGCTATCGCCTTGATGCGTTCATTCGAGAAGCGTTTCGGTGCGATAGAGATCGTCAGTATCCTCGTCTTCCTGCTCTCGAGCCTCGGACTCATCGCACTCGCGTTCCCCGAACGCGGAGGCATCCTCGGGGCGGCGATAGCGAATCCGCTCGTCGCCGGCGTCGATACTGTTGCAGCCGTCATCTTTCTCCTCTCGTTCAGTGTCATTGCACTTATCATCGCCTTCGACGTCCACTTGAGTGTCTGGATCGCATCACTGCGCGAGCGCATGCATGCGCGTGCTGGCGCTCTTACGGAGGACGAGACCGAACCTGAAGTCACTATCGGAGGAATCGAGGAAGAAGCCGATGAGACAGAAGAGCTCGTCGAGGAGATGCCGGAAGAAGAGGAAGCTCCCGGACCGAGAGTACAGATCGCGGGGATGTCGGGCGAATCCAGCGCCAATGCCGGTTTCCCAATCATCGCCGCTAGTACAAGCGTCTACGAGCCGCCGCCCTTGTCCCTTCTCGGGAAGAATAAGGGCAAGCCTGAGGTCGGCGATGTGAAGGCGAATATGAATATCATCAAGCGCACGCTCCAGAACTTCGGTATCCAGGTGGAGATGGATGAGGTCTCCATCGGTCCGACCGTCACGCGCTACGCGATGAAGCCGGCCGAAGGCGTACGCCTCGCGAAGATCGTCGCCCTTCAGAGCAATCTGGAACTCGCGCTCGCCGCCTCCCCCGTCCGCATCGAAGCGCCGATTCCCGGGAAATCGCTGGTCGGCATCGAGGTGCCGAATATCTCGCGCACCACGCTCGGCCTGGCACCGCTCTTTGGCGACAACGAATTCACACGATCGGCCAAGCCGCTCCTTCTCGGCCTTGGTCGAACCATCACCGGCGCTGCGAACTTCGCCGATCTCGCCCGCATGCCGCATATACTGGTCGCCGGTACTACTGGTTCCGGCAAATCAGTCTGCATCCATGACTTCGTCGTTTCCCTCCTCTATCGTGCCGGCCCGGAGCGATTACGATTCATCATGGTGGATCCGAAACGCGTCGAACTCACCCTCTATAACTCCATCCCCCACCTCCTTACCCCCGTCATCACCGATGCCAAGAAAGCCATCCTCGCCCTGAAGTGGCTGGCGAAGGAAATGGATAGGCGCTACAACGTCTTGGAGACCGAGAAGGTGCGTGATATCGCCTCCTACCACGAGAACATCGTCGCTCCGGCGGTGGAAAAAGGCGGCGACGAGAAAATGCCGGAAGCAATGCCCTACATCGTCGTCATCATCGACGAATTGGCCGATATCATGCATGCCTATCCGCGCGAATTGGAAGCTGGCATCGTGCGTCTCGCGCAGATGAGCCGCGCCGTGGGCATCCACCTCATCCTCTCGACGCAGCGCCCGTCGGTCAAAGTCATCACCGGGCTCATCAAGGCGAATATCCCGGCGCGCGTCGCCTTCCAGGTCGCTTCGCAGATCGATTCACGCACCATCCTCGACACCGGCGGCGCGGAGAAGCTTCTCGGCGCGGGCGACATGCTCTTCCTCTCGAACGACATGTCGAAACCGCGCCGCATCCAGGCGCCGTACATCTCCGAGAGCGAAGTGAAGAAAGTCGTCTCGCACATCGTCCGCAACAACGACGCGGGACCCTTGGACAGCGTCGACTTCTCGGAACAGAAACAGAACGACAGCGGCTCCATCTTCGCCTCGATGGAAGACGAGGAGGGCGATGATAAGTATGCGGAGGCGAAACAAGCGGTACTTGAAGCAGGCAAAGCGTCTACTTCCTATCTGCAACGCAAGCTCGGCGTCGGCTACTCGCGCGCCGCGAAACTCATCGATATGCTCGAAGAGAGAGGCGTCATCGGCCCGGCCGATGGCGCGAAGCCGCGCGAAGTCATCGGCACCGGCAATGCCGACGAGCTCGTCGCCGCTGCGGAAGCGGCCGAAGAAGACGAATTCAATCGGGGCTAAGGGCCTATGCGTGATTCCCGCTTCGTCCGCCTCATCCTCATCATCTTCTTCGTGCTTGCAGCAGGATATGCCGCGTATGAAGCCCAGGGACTCCTCTATGGTCCGCGTATCCATCTCGAAAATCAGACCTTCGCGTCCGATACCTCGTTCGTTGCCATCAAAGGACGCGCCGAGCGCATTGCCGAGCTGCGCATCAACGGGAAAACCGTGAACGTGACGGAAAACGGCGAATTCGACGAACCCTTTCTCTTGGCTCCGGGCTCGAATCACCTCATCCTCGAGGCGCGCGATGCACGCGGCCGCACGGCACTCGAGACGCTCGATATCGTCTATCGGGCGTCGGAAGACGCGCTCGTACCTGCCAGTCATGCGGCCGATCTCCGGGTATCTTCCCCTGCCACAACCTCATCCCCAGCAACCTCGACTCCCGAAAGCACTTTCTGAGCGGCACGATATACTTCATCAATACTTACCACCTAACCGCTATCCCCCGTATGGCAGTGAAAAAGAAAGAAAAGGCCCCTCCGAAGCAGACAGGCACCGGTACCGATAAAGACATCGAGCGCGCGCTCTCCGACATTAAGACCAAGTTCGGCGACGAGTCCATAATGATGCTCGGTGCCGCGCCGAAAGTCGATGTGAACGCGATCCCGACCGGCTCAATCGGCGTCGACTGGGCGCTCGGCATCGGCGGTCTCCCCCGCGGACGCATCATCGAGATATTCGGTCCCGAATCATCCGGCAAGACGACGCTGAGCCTGCATGTCATCGCCGAAGCCCAGAAGAAAGGCGGCGTCTGCGCATTCATCGATGCGGAACACGCGCTGGATCCGGAATACGCAAAGAAGCTCGGCGTGAAGATCGAAGAGCTTCTCGTCTCGCAACCGGACACCGGCGAGCAGGCGCTTGAGATCACCGAATCGCTGGTACGTTCCGGAAAGATCGATGTCATCGTCATCGATTCCGTCGCGGCGCTCACGCCCAAAGACGAGATCGAAGGAGATATGGGTGCGCAGCACGTAGGCAAGCAGGCTCGTCTCATGTCGCAGGCGCTTCGCAAACTCACGGCAATCGTCGCGAAGACGAAGACCGTTATCATATTCATCAACCAGATCCGTATGCAGATCGGCGTCATGTTCGGCAACCCCGAGACGACGCCGGGCGGCAAGGCCCTCAAATTCTATACGTCGGTCCGCATCGATATCCGCCGCATCGCGCAGATAAAGAAAGGTGATGAGGTCATGGGCGGCCGTCACAGAGTGAAGATCGTGAAGAACAAAGTCGCGGCTCCCTTCCGTCAGACGGAGTTCGACATGATGTACGGCGAAGGCATCTCGCGCGAGGGCGAAGCCTTAGCGCTCGGCGAGAAATTAGGCGTCCTGGAAAAATCCTCCGGCGGCGCGTATTCGTATGGCGAACACAAGATGGGTCGCGGCTACGATGCGGCGCGCACCTTCCTCAAGGAGAATAAGCCGGTCCTCAATTCCCTGCTGAAAGACATCCGCAAAGGCCTCGAGAACGGCGGCGCTCCCGCGCGCACCTCTGGCGGTTCGGCAGAATAGGTGACAGTGCACATATCCGTGCGGTATAGTGCCTGCAGCCTGGATTTGGAAGGAACCGCCGATGAAGACATCTCGCAGGACGAAATGGTATCAGGCGTGGCGATTCAAGAAGAAGCTCGTCCCCGTCGATGACGGACCGGAATATGATCTGAAGCTGGATCGTCCCATCGGTCCGCCACAACGCGACTATGCTGACGCGGAAACGGATATCAAAGGACGCAAAGGCACTGAACGATACGCATATAAGGTCGTCCGGATCTGGCCGGTACCGAGGACATGAGCATGAGGCGCCGCGCGGCGCCTCATTGTTTTCTGGACAATTACTCGATTTTGAATAGAATACCCCGATGCTTAATTACAATGAAATCAAACCAGGCGTCGCGGTCATCGTCGAAGGCGAGCCGTACGTCTGCACCTGGAATAACATCATGCAGAAGCAGCAGCGCCGCCCGGTCAACCAAACCAAGCTGCGCCACCTCATCCGCGGCAATTCCATCGAATACTCCTTCCAGCAGTCGGACAAGCTGAACGAGGCCGAAATCGAACAGCATCAGGCCATCTTCATCTATGCGAAGAACGGCGAATGGTTCTTCCACGATGTGAAAGACAAATCGAAGCGCTTCTCCCTTACGGACGAAATGATGGGCGAACGCGGCAAGTTCCTCAAAGGCAACACGGAAGTCATGACCGAGGCCTTCGAAGGCAAGATCTTCAACGTGAAGCTGCCTATCAAGGTCGAGCTCAAGGTCACCGAGGCGCCGCCGGATGTCCGCGGCAACACCGCGCAGGGCGGCTCGAAGATCGTCACGCTGGAAACAGGTGCGACGATGAACGTCCCTATGTTCATCAAGGAAGGCGACGTTCTGCGCATCAACACGGAAACCGGAGAGTACGTCGAGCGCGCGTAGTTTCCTGCTACACTGCCGTCAGTCAGTTACCTGGCGGAGACACCATCCTTAGGGACGGGTCGCCGTCTTCTCCGACCAGGTTCCGCGCGCCTTCGGCGATCCGTCCCGACCAAAAAAGCTCAGCATCTCTGCTGAGCTTATTCTTTGCCGTATCCGGCTTACTTCTGAATGTACGGAAGCACCCCACATGTCGGTCCGCTGCTGCGGACCGCACGCAGGGCCCGCCTCGCGGGCCCAAGCGCCGTCGCGCTTGGGAACCCTCGCTCCGGCCGCTTCTACCTTACGAACGCTCTGCGTTCTACATTCAGAAAACAAAAACCCGGCCTGAGCCGGGTTTTTGTTTATTTCTGAATGTAAGGTAGAAGCCCCATGAAGCGCGCACGCTTTACTGCCTCTTCCACTGCACGCTGCTGCTTGGCCGTGAGGCCCGTCTTGCGACGGTCCATCACGCGGCCGTGCGGGTTGATGAAATTCTTCAGGAGGTCGACGTCCTTGTAGTCGACGTACTGGATATCATTCTGGGTAAGGATATTGGTCATAGTTTTTCTTTAAAACGGGATATCGTCGGGGTTTATATCATCTTTCGGGTAATCGATGCCAGCTCCTCCGCCTGAACCGCTGTCATGCTCGTCAGGCTGGGCTTCTTGAGGACGGGCGCCGCCTCCGCCACTGGAGCGCGGTCCGAACTGGACGCGATCCGCGACGACTTCGGTGCGATACATCTTCTGGCCCTCCTTCTCCCATGAACGGGTCTGCATGCGGCCTTCCACGAAGACCGAGCTTCCCTTCTTGAGATACTGGTTCACGGTATCTGCCTGCCGCCCGAAGACGACGATGTTATGGAAATCCGTCTGCTCCTGCTTCTTGCCGTCGCGATCCTTGAACGTACGATTCGTCGCTATCGAGAAGTTGACCACATTCATGCCGCTCGGCAGCGCGCGCAACTCCGGATCGCGGGTGAGATTACCGTACAGAAGCGCTTTGTTCAAGTACATACGATAAGTATACCTATTCCGCCGTCAGTGTCTCGAGCGCTTTGTCGAGATCGACCTCGGAAACCGGTGTCTTATCTTCCTCCACGACCTTGCGGGGAGCGCTCTTCACCATTTCGGAGCGCTTCACCTCGCGAAGCTGCGGAGCCTTGAACTTCGCACGCGTATCTTCACGGACCGTCTTGAAGACCATGGCGCGCAAAACCTGCGGATTAGCCTTGAGCGAATCCGTCATTGTTTTCGCCGCATCCGTCCCTGCCTCGAACTTGAGCCAGCCGAAATACCCCCGATCATACGCGACGTGCTTCTCGCCTTCGCGCATATCCATGTCGAAGGAGAGCTTCATGAGCGCGGGAGCGCCCTCCGCGATAAAGGACCCGCCGAGCTTCTCGATTTCAGAGCGGATGCCGGAAACCACCTTCTCGACATCCTCTTCTTTCACGCTGGGGACGATGTGATAGCCCGCCTCATAGATGCGGGTCACTACCTCGTTTTCCTGCTCGTTTTCTGCGGTCATATGTGGGGCGCACTTTAGCACGCGAGGCTCAAAATCGCAAGAATCCTCACTATTCAGGCCCCCAAACAGCTATTTCATGCTGAAAACACGGCGAGCATTGATTGCAAGCTGCTCCTGCACTTTCTCAAGCGGTTCCTGACGGATTTCGGCGATAGCTTTTACCACCTCCACGACATAGGCCGGCTCGTTGCGCTTACCCCGATAGGGCTTGGGAGCGACATAGGGCGCGTCGGTCTCGGTTAGCAACATGTCCAGGGGCGCATTCCGGACCACCTCATCATATTCACGAGCGAAGGTAAGAACGCCAGTAAACGAGAGCGTGAAGCCGAAATTGAGGAATTGTTTCGCAATATTCCAATCGCCGGCGAAGAAATGCACGTCGCCTTTCACTTTCGCGTGCGCCTTAAGGAGCGCAAGTGAGTCTTCGTAGGCATCGCGGATATGAAGCATGAGCGGCTTGTTCAGTCGGTTCGCCATCTCTATCTGCTGCACGAACGTCTCTTCCTGTCTCTTTTTCGTATCTTCCTCCAGACGATAGTAATCCAGGCCGCATTCCCCTATCGCGACCACCTTCGATGACTGCGCGAGCGCCTCATACTTCGCGGCATCGAAGACTTCGCCGCGCGAGGTGAATTCCTTTCCGCCTTCACCGAGCTCTTTCTCGTCGTGATACGACTTCGTGCTATGTATGGGGTGCAATCCGATAGCAGCATAGACGTTGTCATGAGATTCAGCGACTTTCACCGCATCGACTGAAGTATCGAACTGCGTCCCGACCATGATCATGCCGACGCCGGCATCCTGCGCCCGTTTGATGGTCACATCCGCATCATCCTTGAACGCCACGAAATTCACGTGCGTGTGACAGTCATAGTAGTTCATAGCGAGATACTATCATTGGAAAAGCGGGGGCACGAAGTCCCCCGCCTTAGCGTTTACAGCCCGAATCGAATCACGGCCAGCCTTCATGGATTTCCTTTGCAGGAGAAAATAGGTCCGGCGACATATCGGACTTCTTTATAAATCCGCCGGCGATCAGACGGTTGAGGGATTGCTGCACCCAACCGTCATCGGGCAGGACTTGCATTGCAGGGTCCACATGCTTCGTCACGACGAGCAGTTCTCTCGTTCGTCTCGTAACCGCGTCGATTTCCGCTTCACGCAACCCATGTACCGCAAGACAGACATGCCGATCAAGTGGCGCATTGCCAAGCCAATATTGCATTCTTGTCCTCTCTTTGCTTCGGAGACCGCATGCACCTTATCAGACTATTCTTTCCTTGGAAACAGGTTCGTCGGCTTCTTGTTAGCGAGAATCGCAGCTTTAAGCGCATCGCTCGTTGCGGGAATAATGGGCTGTAAAAGGCGCGCGATCGTATAGAGGCGCTTCGTCATGCCCGCAATCATCGCCTTCCCCGCCTCAGGATCGGTCTTCACGACGGTGAATGGCTTGGTGTCAGTCAGTTCCTTATCGAGCTGCCCGATGAGCGACCAGACATAATCACAGGCAACGTTGTAATCGTACCGATCGAGCGCATCAGTATATTCCGCCGCAAATGCTTCCGATTCGGGACGCACGATCGGCACCGGAAGATTCGCTTCGGCGAGCGTAAGGATGCGCGCGGAAAGATTGCCGAGGCCGTTCGCGAGGTCCGCGTTGTAGCTCTCCTTGAACTTCTCCATCGTGAAATCGCTGTCTTCGAACGGATGGATGTGGCGCAGAAGGAAGAGGCGCGACGCATCGGTGCCGTATTCGTCGACTAACGCGAAAGGGTCGATGACGTTCCCGAGCGATTTCGACATCTTCTGCCCTTTCGACGTGATGAATCCGTGGATAAGGATCTGTCGCGTCGAGGGGAGATTCGCGGAAATGAGCATCGCCTGCCACATCGCCGCCTGCTGGCGGATGTTGTCCTTCCCCGCAAGTTGCAGCGCCTTGGGAGATGGGATGATGCCCCAGAACTTCTCAAAAGTCGTCTCGTCTTCTGGCCAGCCGAGCGTGGAGATGTAATTGATGAGGGCATCGAACCACACGTACATGACCTGCGAGTCGTCATCCGGCACGGGCACACCCCACGGCATCTTGTCCTTGCGGCGCGAGATGGAGAAATCCTGCAAGCCTTGCGCGACGAAGCTCTTTATCTCATTGAATCGGAAATCAGGGACGACGAGGTCCGGGCGCCGCGCATACAGGTCGAGGAGTGATGTCTGGTACTTCGAGAACCGGAAAAAATAATTCTCCTCGTTGATAAGCTCGATCTCCAACGTCGGGTGCAGCGGGCACTTGCCATCGACGAGTTCCGAATCGGTCTTCTCGAGCTCGCAGCCGACGCAGTATTTCACCTGATAGCTCTTGGTATAGATGTCCCCCGTGGCGAGGCAGCGGCGCCAGAATTCCTGTGCCGCGGCCTTGTGATGCGGGTCGGTAGTGCGGACGAAATGCAGATCCGGGAAGAGATCGAGCTTCTCTTTGAGGTTGCGGAAACGATCCGCGAAACCGTCGACGTATGCCTGCACCTCCTTCCCTTCTTCCCGCGCCTTCCTGAATATCTTGATGCCATGCTCGTCGGTACCGGTATTGAAGAAGACCTCATCGCCGAGAAGCGCGCGGTATCGTGCGAGACAATCCGCCTGTACGATCTCGAGCGCGAATCCGATATGCGGATCCGCGTTCACATACGGGAGCGTCGTCGTTATATAAAAGGGCTTGCCCATAGACGCACCCTACCGCGCCTCATCGGCGCCCGCAAACATCTTCCCCTGATTGAGATCCCGCACCAATTCCTGCAAGACCGCCGCCATCGGCACGGACAGCACGATGCCCAGGAAGCCCGCCAGATGCCAGCCGACGATGAGGCCCAGGATGACGAGTAAGGGAGGGACGCCGACGACCTGCGTGACCACGATCGGATAGATGAGGTGATTCTCGAACTGCTGGATGATCACGTAGAGAAAGATGACGATGATGCCCATGGTGACGCCGCCGTCGGCGAAGGCGATGAGGACCGCCGGCACCGCCGCCAACGTCGGTCCGAAGACGGGGATGAGCTCGAAGAACGCCGCGAAGACGGCAAGAAGGAGCGCATGCCGGATGCCGAGGATCATGAGCGAGAGGTACACCATCACCCCGATGAGGACCGCCAGGATCAGCTGCCCCTGCATCCAGAGGCCGATCTTGTGCCGCGAGCGGAACCACAGATCAAGCGCGTAGGCCTGGTGCTTCTTCGGCATGATGACTCGCAGGAAGTCGTCCACGCCGGTCTCCGCGACCGTGAAATAGAATGAGAAGACGACGATGAGGATGAACGCGAAAAGGCCGCTGAAGATACTCGCCGCCGCGCTGAAGGAATTCCCGAAGAGGCCGATGAGGCTGGCGCCGGAACGGATCTGTTCCATCACCGAACCGGGATCACCCCCGGAAAAACCGAATATCGCTCCGTAATCCTGCAATACCGGCGAATCATCGAGTGCCGTGAGATAGCTCGGCAACGACGCCAGGAACGATGCGAAATCGTCGAGTATGAGCGGCACGAAGAAATAGAAGATGCCGAAGAGGAAGGTTCCGAGAAGGAGGTACAGAAGGATGACCGCAAGCAGGCGCGGAACTTTCCTCTTCACCAACTGCGCGACTGCCGGCTCAAGGGCCGACGCAAGCACGATGGAGGTGAGGACGATGAGGACGACATCACGAAGATAGAAAAGAAGCGCGGCACCGACGAGGATGATGAGCGTCTTGAAGATGGTACCGGTCGTGATGGAGATATTCGTCCCTCCCATAAAGAGATGATAGCACAGGCGCTATTTCAGGCGTCCGAGAAGCTCGCTGATGGCGACACGCACCTGTTCCCCGGTGTCGCGATCGCGCACCGTCACGGTATCCCTCTTCTCGTCGCCGCTTTCGCCGAGCGTATCGAAATCGATGGTGATGGTATGCGGCGTGCCGATCTCATCCTGGCGGCGATAGCGCTTCCCGACGTTGCCGTTGTCGTCCCACATGGTCGGAACTTCTTTCCGCAACATCAGATAGACCTCGCGCGCCTTCGCCACGAGTTCCGGCTTGTTCTTGAGGAGCGGAAAGACCGCCGCGCGGATTGGTGCCAGATGCTTTGGGAATTTCAGGAAGATACGCGTCCCCTCACCCAAAGCGTCTTCCGTGTACGCCTTGGCGAGCACGGCGAGCACGTGGCGTCCAAGGCCAAATGTCGGCTCGATGACATGAGGCACAATCTTGGTATTGTTCTCTTGATCAAGATATGAGAGATCGACGCCCGAATGTTCGATATGATTTTTCAGGTCGAAGTCCGTGCGATATGCGATGCCGCCGATTTCATCGAATTTATGCGGGTATTTGAAGTGGAAATCGACAGTTCGTTCTGAATAGTGCGCTCGCTCGCCGTCAGGAATCTCGACCTCCCGTATATCTTCGGGGGCAAAACCGAGTGCCGCGAACCATTCGCGCATCTGAGCTACCCATGTCTCGAAGTGCTGGCTCCATTCTTCTTCTTTGGTGAAATACTCGAATTCCATGATCTCAAGCTCGCGTACGCGGAATATGAAATCACGCGGCGCGATCTCATTGCGGAAGGCGCGGCCGATCTGCGCGATTCCGAAAGGAAGTTTCGGGTGGTACGCATCAAGTATGTTCTTGAAGTTTACGAACATTCCCTGCGCAGTTTCAGGACGCAAGTAGACAGGAACATCAGCGCCGTCGACAGACCCGACCGAGGTCTTGAACATCATATTGAATTGTTGTGGCTCAGAAAGCTGATTGCCGTCCGGACTTAGGATTTTCTTTTCAGCGATAACCTTCCCCATCTCAGCAAGCGTCATGCCCGTCGGGTCGATACCGACCTCTTCGAGAAGGTGGTCTGCGCGATAGCGTTTCTTCGTCTTCTTATCTTCCACGAGAGGATCGTTGAACCCGCCCACATGCCCGCTCGCTTCCCAAACGCGAGAATTCATGAGAATGGCCGAATCGATCCCGAACATGTCGTCTCTGCTGGCGACGAACATGCGCCACCAGAGATTTTCGATATTCTTCTTAAGAGCAAGGCCGAGAGGGCCGTAGTCCCATGTGCCGGAAAGCCCGCCGTAGATCTCCGATCCCGGAAAGATGAATCCGCGGCGCTTGGCGAGAGATACGATCTTTTCCATGGTGACGTCGGTCATAAGGAATCTGTATAGCGCATTTCAGGCCGTTCGGCTATTTACCCCCACACCTATCATGGTGTAGCGCTAAATGGTCGACCGTGTTTGTGAGTGAATCCATGATAGGTGTGGGGGTTTACCGGACCACATTCGCGTTGGCTGAGTTGAAGCCGGGATCACCGTTGATGCTCGTCGAGACGTCATCCGCGATCCGCGTCACGCTTGCCCCGGTCGCCGCGTCCTTCCCTTTGAAGGTCACGTCGCGGATGAGAAGCGGTTGCTGACCGATCTGGCTCGTCGAAGGCGTAAAGCCGATGGCGATCGCCGCCTGTTTCGGCACGGCGCCGTTCACGCCAGCTCCCGGCTCGATATCTCCCACGCGCCAGGTCATCGTGCTGTCGGTCTGATTGAAGGTTATGTCCTCACCGGAGGGGCTATAGATGCCGACCCATCGCACGTACGGCGGCAAGGTAGCGGTGATGACGCCATCCTCGATGCGGTTGGTGGTGTTGGTCAGGCTGAATACCAGGGCGTAGGTTGTCTCGGTGTTCGCCTTGGGCGGCATCGGCCCGGACGAGCCGAACGGATTCGAATAGTAGAGGCCCTGCGCGATGAGCTGCAGGTCGCTCGCCACCTTGATGTTCTGCACGGCAGTCGCCTGGAGCGTCTCCGGCACGCCGTTCTCGGATACGCGTCTTCCTGCGGCGTGCACGCTGATGGAAAGCGAAGGGTTACGCACTTCCGCAAGGGCATCGTTCGTCGGCATCTGGAAGGTGAAGTTCAACGTTCCCTTGGCGCCCGGCGCGATGCGCGAGAGGGCGCCACGCGTCGTCGTCTTGTCCCACAAGACGACCTTGTCCGTCGAGCGATAGAATCCGCTGCTTGATTGCACCGTCGCGCCGTCGATCTCGATACCACCGAGCCGCGCCACAATGACTGCATCGGTCACTTCCGTCGAGAGGTTGTTCTCATACGCAAGGGAGACGTTCACGGTCTCGCCCGGCGAGACGACCGCGCTGCCGCCGACGATGTCTTTATTGAGCGTGACCGCGAGGCCGAGGAACGGCCGCGAGACGGTCACATGGTGTGCATAGTCGGCGAGTGTGGCGGCAAGCGTCGTCTGCGACGTATCCGTGCGCGTTCCCGCCTTGAAACGGAAGACGCGTTCGTCACCACTCTCGCCGCTCACCACACCGCGGACCGTCACGGTCTTCTTCTGACCCGGCGCAATGTCCCCGAGCGTCCACAAATGGCCACTGGATACTTTCTGGCCGGCAGGATCGGCGAACGAGAGCGAGAATCCGAATGGCGTGCTCATATTCACCAACACGTCTTTCACGACGGAATCGGCATTGGAGGCGGCGGTTATCTTGAATTCGATCGGCTGTCCCGAGACGGTCTCGTTATTGCCTTCAATGGAAAGCGAGATCGGCGACGATGCGAAGACTACCTGATAGTTCGTCGACGAGACGAAGATGGAGCTGGCATCCGCGAGACGATATTCAAGTTCTATCTTGATGGCCGCACGATCGCCCTCGACGCCGGAAAATACCGCTGAGACGGTGCCCTGCCGTCGCCCGCCCGGTTCGATGTTGCCGAGCGAGATGCGCTGACTCGGGAGATCCGTCGAGAGATCGACGGGCGAGCGCGTTCCCGACGGATAGGTGATGACGAGGTCGGCCAATTCGAGCGCGGCGCGATTGCGGTTGACGACCGCGACCTGGAGTTCAGTGGGAGACCCGCTCGCGACCTGGAGTGGTCCTGAGACGGAGATATCGATATTCCCCGGAGAGACGGGCGTCGAACCGCCGCCAAGGAGGAAGTAGTACCCGAAGAATCCCGCGGCGCCCACGAAAAATGCGATTGCCGCCATGATGCCCCAGCGGATGAGCGCATGCGTGAAGCGGATGCTCTTAGGGGCGACGCTTGAGCGCTGCATGAGCGGCTCTGTACGGACGAATTCCTCGCCGACCGATGGCGGCGATACTTCGAGCTCGCGACGTGGCTTTTCCTTTATCAACGGCTCCAATTTGCGCGAATACATCGCTTCGCGCAGTCGCTTGATGCGCTCTTGTTCTTCTGGATCTCTCGAGGGGTCCCCCGGCATCCGGAAATGATACCACGCTAGAGTTGTGTCTCAGAAAGGGCTTTGTTGACGGATGAAAGCAGTTTCGGCCGCACGTCTTGCACCGCCCGCAACCCCATCTGCGTGAAGGCGGTTTCCGCAAAAAGCGCCGTCCCGAAGGCCTCTCGCGACAGGTATCCGAGCGCGAACAACATGCGGGCGACGGCCACGAGTTCGATGACGGGATGCAGCGCCGGCTCTTCGTTCATGAGTGCGGCATGCGATTCGACGAGCGTATCGAAAAGATACGGATTCGGCTGTTCACCTCCCGCAAGACGCTCCAGAAGAAGCGCGATGCGCGCGAACGCCGCTGCGCCGCTCACCTGCCCCATATCAAGCTGAGAAATCGCGCTCGCCCCCGCGACCCGCCAACCTTTGTTGCCGCGCACCAGCGAGATATGTGCCAGGGCGCCGTTCTGTAATGAATAGCGCATGCGGGAATTCTCGCGTCGCACGGCCGAAGCACGCGCCCACACGAATCCGAACTCCCTGGTGAAGAGCGCGAAGACCCTATCCGCCTCGCCGCGTTCGTAGCTGCGAAGGACGAATGCGTCGGTCTGATATTTCTGATACATGCTATTTCAAACGCATGCGCACGGTTGTGCCTCCTAATTTCAATTCGGTCCCCGATCCGACGTTCATGAATACGGTCGAGGTGATGCTTGAAACCGTCAGCAGCGCGTCTTTCGCTTCGATGATGATCTTCTGCACTTCCGGGGACGCTTCGACGATAAGCTCCGCTTCCTCTCCCGGGTTGAGCTTCGCTTCCTTGCGCAGCCCCTGCACCGCGCGCAGGAATTCACGGATCTCGCCTTCGCGCACCAATTCAGGCGTCATTTCCGTATCGAGGCGCACGTCGCCCGGCTTCAGATCCGCCGCGGGGATCGCTTCCTTCACATTCACTTCGTCGCGGATGATGTCGCGTAGCTCCTTCGAGAGGTCTGTCGGGCCGATCTCGAGCTTCGTCAGCGGCTGACGCACTTTGATGCCGGCCTTATCACGCGCTTCGAGCGCCTTCGTGACGAGGGCGCGAACCTCTCGCATCTCGCCGAGAACGGGGTCTTCCTTCTTTGTACCGAAGAACTGAGCAAAGAATCCTCGATGAGCGGTTTCCGGCCATGCTTCAAGATGCACGCTGCCTCCCCCTTCGATGCCGCGCCACATTGTCTCCGCCAAAAACGGCATGATGGGCGCGATGAGTTTCGCAAGCGTGAGTAATACTTCGCGCTGCGTCGCCAAAGCGAACTGCTTGTCGTGCCATTCACTCTTCACGCGCTCACGGCTCCGGCGCACGTACCAGGTCGAATAGTCGTCGACGAAGGGACGCAGCGCACGCACGGCGCGAGGCGTGTCATAGGCGTCCATGGCCGTACTCACCTCCGCGACGAGTTCGTCGAGAAGCGCGAGGATCCAGCGGTCCAGCACATGCTCGCTCTCGCGCGGCTTCGCGCTGCCATCGTATTCCCGTTGATACAGATCGAAGAACTTGAAGCTGTTCCAGAGGATGCCGATGACGCGGTTATGCGCGTCGCGCACATCCTCGTCGCGGAAGCGCAGGTCCTCTGCCTGCATGACAGGCGAGCCCATCATATAAAGGCGGAGCGCATCGGCGCCGTACTGATCGATGAGTTCCAAGGGATCGGTGTAATTCCCTTTCGATTTGGATATCTTCTGTCCATCCGAGGCGACGACGGTGCCCGTTGTGACAACATTCCTGAACGCCAAGCGGTCGAAGAGGATGACACCGATCGCATGCATGTAGTAGAACCACGTCCGCGTCTGTGCGATGTATTCCGCGATGAAGTTCCCCGGGCTACGCTGCTCGAATTCCTCTTTGTTCTCGAAGGGATAGTGATATTCGGCGAACGGCATGGAACCGCTCTCTACCCAGCAGTCCACGACCTCCTTGATGCGCTCATATTCGTTCCCTTCTTCGTCGAGGAGGGTAATGGAATCCGTATATGGTCGATGCAGGTCCAACTCATACTCGGCATTCACCGGTATCGGTGCATACGGCAGATCTAAGATCGCAGCGTGTGGCGGATAATCACGCCGATAGAGCTTCACCGCCTCTTCCTTGCTTAAACCGCTTGCTGCAGCGTGCAATGCCCAGAGCGGCGTGCCGTGGGAAACAATAAGGATGCTCTTGTCTTTATATTTCTTTTCCAGCTCTTCAAATACCGCCATCATGCGTTGCTTCACCTGCGTGTCGTTCTCGCCCCCCTCAGGACCTTTCGAAAAACGCTCGATGCTCGCGGGAAATTTCTCGTGCCATTCGTCCAGACTGAGGCCGTTGAACTTCCCGAGATTATATTCACCGAGGCGTGGATCGAGAACGATGTCTTTTTTATGCATGCCTAGAGTTTCCGCCACCATATCGGCAGTCTCATGCGTGCGCTTGAAAGGCGACGAGACAATGATATCGATGTGCCTTCCGAAGTTTCGAGTGGCTTCACGAGCCTCGTCTTCCCCTTTTTTTGTTAGATGCACTTCGGCCGCGGGATCGCAGTTGAGGACTCCTTGTGCATTGGTATCCGCTTCTCCATGTCGCATCGTAAAATACTTGTTTCCGCTCTTCTTCGCTTTATCTTTCAATTCACCTAACGAGCCGATGACCATCACCTTTCCTTCCTTGGACTTCCAGATCGGAAGCGGTGACGCCCAGAAGCGATTGCGGGAAATGGTCCAGTCAGGCGCGCTCTCGATGATCTTCCCGAAGCGGCCGTTCTTGAGATGCTCCGGCACCCAGTTTATCTTCTGATTCTCCTCTATCATCCGCGCCTTCACCTTCTGGATGTTGATGAACCAGGAAGAAACGGCGTTGTAGATGAGCGACGTACCGCATCGCCAGCAATGCGGATACGAGTGCGTATGATTCGCACGCGCAAACAACATTCCTCGCTCTTCAAGATTGCGTTTGATGTCTTTATTCGCATCACGAAGATAGACACCGCGGATGAATTCCGGCGCCGTGTCGTTATACGTGCCGTTCGCATTCAAAAGCTGCACCATTGGCAATCCTTCGCGCTGCCCCAATTGGAAGTCGTCCTCACCATACATCGGCGCGATATGCACGATGCCGGTTCCCTCTTCGGTCGTTACGAAGTCTGCTATCTGAACTTTGTACGATTTTTCTGACTTCAATTGTGGAACATCGAAAATTGGTTCGTATTCGATGCCAACTAACGACTCCCCTCTAAATTTCTCAGCGCTTTGTATGCTGTTGTACTTCCCAGCCAACTGACGATTCATTAAATCTGTTTCAGAAAATATGCGGGTTTCCTGCCCGTTTCCAAAATCAGCGGTTAACGCCTTATATTCGATGGCACTCCCCACCGCCAGCGCAACATTACCAGGAAGCGTCCACGGCGTTGTTGTCCATGCAAGCATGAACGTCTTGTCGGTCGTCGTCCAATCTCCGATCTTCTGACCCGGCTTCACCTTGAATTTCACCGTAATGGCTTCTTCGGTAACATCTTTATAAGTGTTATCCGCTGCAATCTCTGCTTTCGCCAACGGCGTCTCGCAGTGCGTGCAGTACATGAGGACTTTCTTCCCCTCGTACAAAAGTCCTTTTGTATCCATCTCCTTCAGCGCCCACCACACGCTGCCGATGTAGGTATTGTCCATCGTCTTGTAGGAGTTCTCGTAGTCCACCCATCGGCCGATGCGATCGATGTATTTCTTCCAGTCGTGCACGTAGCGCAAGACCATCGAGCGAGCGGTCTCGTTGAATTTTGCGATGCCTATCTCCTCGATCTCCTTTTTCGTCTTGAGGCCGAGCTCCTTCTCGACGAGATTCTCGATGGGAAGCCCGTGGGTATCCCACCCCCAGCGGCGGCGCACTTTGTAGCCACGCATCGTCTTGTAGCGCGGAATGACATCCTTGATGATGGAGGAGAGGAGTGAGCCATGATGCGGCAACCCCGTCGCGAACGGCGGTCCGTCATAGAAAACGAACTCCCCCTTCGGAGCCGGCTTATCCAGCGAGCGCTCAAAGGTCTTATTCTCCTTCCAGAACTCTAGAACTTGCTCCTCGCGCAAAGCCGTCTCAGACTTCCTCACCTGCCCCGTAGTCAGCTCTGCTGTACTACTGGGGTCGCGCTTCGCGGTCTCGCTTTTAGGGGCCTTTCCTTCCATAAGCTCGAATCGTAACAGAATCGACGTCGTACAAAAAGGACCCCGCCGATATACGGCGGGGCGCGGCTTCGTGCAGTATTACTGATGTGCCGAGCGTACCTGTATCTTCCTATGCCGCCTGATCAGGTCAGCAATCTCATTTTCGCGAGTCGCGAGGTCAGCACTGCTCTCGATGCGGCCAAGTACGGCCAGCGATTCACTGTGAGCGAGCACGATCGGAAGAAGCATGCCTTTGGCCTGTTCCTTCAATTCTGCGATGCTCTGGATCGGGATGTATTTTTCTGACATTGGTCCTCCTTGCGCCAAGCCTCTGATAGCCACCTTACTACAATGTCGCGAGCTGGCAACGGGCGATGATCATTCTTTTTTCCTCTTCGCCCAATAGTCGTCTTCGATGAGGCCGAGCTTAGCGAGGCGCGCCGTTATCGCCCCGCTCTTGCGACCAAATTCTTTGGCGATGGTTTTCATCGGAGTTTCTGCCCCAAACATTTCAGTTAGTTTCTCGTCGTCTTCTTTCGTCCACGGACGTCCTGCATTCGGGAATTTCTCACGGATCTTGGCGAGTTTACCGGTACCGCCGACACCTTCGACAATCTCTTTTTTCGCGATGGGCGCGCGCTCTCTCGCGCCGATAGCTTTCAGGAAGTTCCGTTCGAGCTGTCCTTTCTCGACGTTCGGGATGGTCTCGATGCGCTTCGTCGCAGCGTCCGATTTGGCGCGGAAAATCGCGTCCTGCCGCATGATCGACGGATGCAGTTGCAGCGCGCGCTCATTGAATCCTTCGAGGAAAAGCCCTTCGAGCGTCCGCACACGGGAGAGCGCGACGTATCCCTGTCCGAACTCGAACGCCTGCGAGAGGTCGATGACCGCGGCATCGAGCGACATTCCCTGCGATTTGTGCACCGTTATCGCCCATGCCAAGCGCAGCGGCACCTGCTTAACTTGCGCCAGTATCTTCGAGCCGTCCGCGATGCTCCATTCTCCCGGCACCGCCTCGATACGTTGTCCACTCTTCGTCTTCACGATGGGATACCCGCTATTCGCGAACCCGACGACTTCCCCCAACGTGCCATTCACATACCCCATCTCGAAATTGTTGCGCGTGAACATCACGCTTGCGCCTTCTTTCAGAGTCAGCGTCTCCGGAGAAAGACAATTCTGTTTTATGGCGTCGACGAGGGTGCGTGCGCCGCGCGTCGTCATATGGAAGACGCGGCTTTTCCCCTCGACTTTCGCGAGAGATTCGTCGTTGACGCGATCGGCGTCAATGTTGTGCGTATGCAACCGCGTCGCTTTCGTCTTCCGGTCGATTTTCATCCGGCTGCGCAGCGTCTCGTGGTGATGCGGTTCGATCTCATTGCGACGCACGGCATTCAAGAGATCAAGGAACTTCCCATCTTCCTGACGATGCTGTTCGGAAAGATAGCAGACGACCGGATTCGCCTCCTTCCACGCCTCGGAATCGAAGGCGAACTTCGCCGTTTCGCCACGTGAGACTGGTGGAAGCTGGAAAAAATCGCCGACGAAGATGATCTGCAGCCCGCCGAACGGACGGCTTTCCTGCAGGACCGGCTGCCGCAACGTGCGCAACACATCATCCACGCTCTGGAGCGTGTCCGCGTCAAGCATGGAAATCTCGTCAATGATCAAGACTTTCGCGTCGTAGATGCGTTTTGCAGTCTTCTCACGCATGGAGATGTGCTCGATATCCCAATCCGTGAGACGCTTCTTCACTCCGATGCCGCTCCAGCTGTGAATCGTCATGCCACCCACGTGCGTCGCCGCGATGCCGGTCGAAGCGGTCACCGCCGGCTCAACACCCCGTTCACGCAGCCATTCGATGTAGCGATTGATGGTATGCGTCTTCCCCGATCCAGGTTCCCCAGTGAGGAACACATTCACGCCGAGCTTCAGTATCGAAAGTGCATCCTCCTGCGTCATTACAGGAGTTTAACAGATGGGCAAAAGTTATGCCGACGCAGAAACGGGAATGCCCGTGCGGATCGTTTGGCTGATGCTTTT
>Ga0155144_113_pt1 | contig 35772 bp, 41 predicted proteins | sample RifCSPhighO2_01_FD_106112 | JGI IMG/M metagenome (GOLD analysis project Ga0155144, IMG submission 106112) | Parcubacteria group bacterium RIFCSPHIGHO2_01_FULL_56_18 | reverse complement strand
AAAGGCTTGGATATAGGCACCGGGAAAATCACAAAGAGGGAAATGAAAGGAGTCCCGCATCATATGCTTGATATCTCTAGCCCGAAGAAGGTCTTTACCGCGCACGATTATGTAAAGAAAGCGAGACCAGTCCTCGAAAAAATCCTTAAAGAAGGGAAGACGCCTATCGTCTGCGGCGGTACTGGTTTCTATATCGACGCACTCCTCGGCCGCATCGTGCTTCCGGATGTTCCTATAAATAGGGAATTAAGAGGGAAGTTAAAAGGGAAGTCGGCTCCCCAATTATTCGCGATGCTGCAGAAATTGGATAAGCGCCGGGCGAAAGAGATCGACCGCCACAATCCCGTACGCCTTATCCGCGCGATAGAAATCGCGAAGACACTCGGGAAAGTCCCGAAAATGAAGGCGACCCCCCTGCCCTACCAAATAAAATTCATCGGGATGAAGATTGCCGAGATACCATTACGCCACAGAATCCATAAACGTCTACTCTCCCGCATGAAGGCGGGCATGGTGGCGGAAGCGAAAAAACTGCACGCGAACGGACTTTCCTATAAACGAATGAACGAGCTCGGCCTCGAATACCGCTACCTTGCTTCCCTGCTGCAGAAAAAAATCAGTAAGAAAGAGATGCTGGAGAAATTGGAGAACGACATCTGGCAGTACGCGAAACGTCAAATGACGTATTGGCGACGCAACCCAGAAATCCGATGGAAACCTAATTAGCCGGGAAAATCTCCGTCCAATGCGCTTTCAAGAATTCGACGTGCTCGGCGACGGTGTTTTCCGGAATCTCCTTGAAGACGCCAAGGGCGGATGCCTCGTCCGTCTTCTCATATAGCTCCCCTCCTTGGTAATCGGCGAGAAGCGCGATGGAGATATCCTGGCCGTAGCCTCGCTCCTTCAGCGAGCTCGTTATCTCGATGTACCCCAGCGTCTTCGCGATCGTGATATCGATCCCGGTTTCTTCCTTAGCGATCCGATACGCGGCATCAGCGACGCGTTCCTGGTAATAGATGGTGCCGCCAGGTAAGTGCCATTGGCCGTGCCAGGTCGGCAGCGAACGCTGCGAGAGGATGAGACCGCCGTCCTTGCGGATGATGAGGTCGACGCACAGGCGCGGCACCTGCGAGAATATCTCTTCGAATTTCTCCGAGGAGAGGGGCTTCTTTCTTTCAGAGGGCATATATGCACTCAGAAGTATCGCAGACTTGCATGATTCCGCAAGAATTGTAATGTATTCGAGCTAGTGTGGTCAGGAGGTATTCATGACACGACAGCAAAATGAAGCTGATGTGGGTGAGCGGAAGCCCGTCCTCACCTGCCCGCCGGATGATAATCGGAGGCCTGGTAAGCTGCATAGAACGAATGGCGCCGAACGCGCGCATCGTGACCGCGGCGTCGCCGGAAGTTCCGATGGCTGGAAGAACAACGTCCGGCAGGAAAAGGATTGATCTTTCCGATCGAGAAGCCGCGCATCCGTGCGGCTTCTCTCTTTTTGTGCGGGCCCACTAGGAATCGAACCTAGGCTAAGGCGTTTGGAGTGCCTTGTACTACCATTATACGATGGACCCTTTGAAAAACGCTGGGAAGTCCCAGCGTCAGTCAGTATAGGGTTTTTGGCGGGTTTCGCCAATTCCCACTTACTTCTTTACTTCCTTATGAACCGTAGATTTCTTACACCATTTACAATACTTCTTGAGCTCGATCTTGCGGGTCACGAGCTTGCGGTTCTTGCGCGACCAATAGTTCGTGCGCTTGCACACCGAACAGGCGAGCTTGAAGAGTTGGTCCTGGGACATAGGGCAGCACTATACCGGATAGGGCTTAAAAAGGCAATATTTTGTGAGACGGGGGTGGGACCCCGTCGCAAGGCCGGAGCGCGTCGGCGCGAGGCAGGGTCGAAAGATTTTTCTGCAGAAAAATACTTTTGACTTTCCAAGCTAGAGTTGCAGCTTGGCGCAGATGCTGTTCCAGGTGAGGTTGTCCTTCAGGAGCGACCCCATGAGGACGTCCACGATGAGCCAGGCGGAGAGAAGGATGAAGAGGCCGATGGCGACGTTCGTAAAGAGGCTCTTCGCCCGCTGCTGCTCCCCTATCGCCTCATTGGAGAGATAGAGCCAGCCGGCATAGGCGAAGAGGATGGCGGCGAGGAATACGGCGATGAAGATGGCGCCATTCATGATGTTCTGCGCCAGCTCGACGAGGTGGTCGCACGTGCATGGCTCGGCGCCCGTCGCGCCCGTGCACGGGACGATCTTTTCAGGCATCCCCCCGCCCTGAGTCGCCTGCCCGAACGCGGCCAGCGGCAGCAGAAGCAACAGCGTTGCAAAAAACATTCCCGTGCGCCGGAGTGACATGCGATTAGTTTAGCATTGAAAAACGCCCGTTGCGGGCGTTTTTCACTGGTGCGCCGGGAGGGACTTGCACCCCCGAAGGACATAGTCCGCGTGATCTACAGTCACGTGCGTTTGCTGCTCCGCCACCGACGCGCAAAACCATCGTATCGGCGAGTATGCTTGGGATTCATTGGCCTGACTTCGCGGAAAAAACGCTCCACATCACGAATCTTGGTCACATATACCTTATGCGCACTTATTGCCGATGGACTGTATCCTAACTCCCGCAACATACTCTGTAAAGAAACGAGAAGCGGCACGGAACTGTTACAGAGCGAGATTTGTATTCCATAGCGTAAACGATATACCGATCCGTCGGTATCGAAAAAACCGCGGATAAACGCGTTCATGTATCTTCTCTTTTCAGTAACCCATGTCGGTACTCCCACCTGCGCAAGTACTTTATTCCCCACCAATCCTTCTTCTTTCAGCCATGCGGTGACTCGGGTAGAACCTAAATAGACCGTCGTATGACCGCGAGCCGAAGTCATTATTTTTGGGACACCCCCGAAAATCTCCTTTATGAGAGCCGAAACGTAGCGCGCATAGGCTGCTTCCTTGGTCCCCAGCGTTACCATTGTCTGGAAATGCGATACATGTCCATCACCGAGCATGACCCCGAAAAATTCGGCCAGTCTTTCGGAGCGGGCAGCCGGTATCTTCACGTCTGAACGCCTATTATCTGAATGTTCTTTTTGGCGACGACACGTCGAGACACCAAGACGCACAAGACGGTCGTAAATCGCGGCTTGACTGAGATCCAACATCTCCCCGATTTCACCGATCGTCTTATTCTCATCAATATAGAGACGCATGAGTTCCGTGCGATATATTTCTTCTTCTGATGTCGTCCAGCGGCGTGCCACTCATGCATAATCGCACATTGACCACTCGGATACTGAGCCGGAGGCAAGTTGGTGTGAATAGGATCCTATCCCCACAACTCGCATCTGACTCCGGCCATTAGGGACTCGAAAGGCAAAGCAGGGCGCCCGTCGAGCACGGGTCGCGCGAGCGTGGTCAGGCGGAGGTTCGGCTCGGAGCCGAAACGAGCGGCATGATTCGAATCCCTCTCGGCGCATTTTGCAATAAATACTGATTCTCGCTGGTGCCTGACCCCAATATCCCAATTCCCCTCCCCTTGACCCCCACCCCGAAATATTGCAAAATACCCCCAGTCAGAAATAGCGCTCGAAAGGAGAGCACCTGATGGAATTCGAACCGCTTCCCTTTGTCTGCGGCCTTGCCTTCGATATCGAGAAGGACCCGGGTACCGCAAGCGGATTCATACCGGCCCGGATAGACCTCGGCGCCGGCAAGGAACTCTTCGCTGACCTGCGACTGGAGGGCTTCGCGGCCCTCCTGCGACTCGGCTTCGCCGAGAAGCTCATCATCTTCGGCGGCAACGAAGGCCGCTATAAAGACGAGACGCCGGTCATCAACCGCGCACGGGCGATAACGCAGATGCTCGAGTACGATTTCGGGATTCCCCACGATCGTCTCGGTTATTTCGCGTCGAGCTCGAACACGCTCGGCAACGTCGCGGCCATCAAGAAGCAGATCGGCTCGAGGCGGAGCGCGGTGGTGAGCAATCACTATCACCTCCCGCGCGCAGCCTTGGACCTGACGGCGGCGGGGCTACACGTCCCGCTCCATGCGGCAGAGGCGTTCATCCTGCTGCAGAACCGTTCCTTGAAGGAACTGCTCGTGGAGCGTCTCGGTGGCGGTCCGCTGGCCGAACGTTCGATGGAGGAAATCCAAGGAATGGCGGACAAGCTGCTCGGGACGTACACGTCCCGCACTGACGTGGCGCCGATCGACAGCCCGTGGTGGAAGAAGCTCTTTGCGTAACTGGAGAGGCCGAGCGTCGCCGCTCGGCCTCCTCTTTTTTGCCCTCCGGCTCCCAAACGCCAATCGCCTCATTTCTACAGAAATGAGGCGATTGGGCTTTCGAAATGAGTCGATTATCAGGCCCCCACCCCGGCTCGAGCGCGCGTCGTGCGCGAGCGAGTGCGTTCCGCCGATTTACGGACGTCGAACGTGAATTGCCCGTCCTTCACATCCACGGCCACCGAGCCGCCGTCGAGGACGCCGCGGGCGACCATCATGTTGGCGATGGGCGTCAGGATCTTGGTCTGGATGAGACGCTTCAGCGGACGCGCGCCGTACTGCGGGCTGTGCCCTTCTTTCGCGAGCTGTTCAAGCGCGATCGTGCTGAAGGTGAGCGAGATCTGCTTCTCTTCGAGCCGCTTCGCGACGAGGTCGGTCTGGATCTTCACGATGTCGGTCATGGCTTCCGGCGAGAGGATGTCGAAGAGGATGATCTCATCGAGGCGGTTGAGGAATTCCGGGCGGAAGAAATCCTTGAGGCTGCCCATCACCTTGTCGCGCACCTGGAGGTACTTTTCGCTCTCGGTCGAATGCGCTCCCGATGAGAAACCGAGGCTCGACATCTTATCGATGTGCTCGGCGCCGATGTTCGACGTCATGATGATGACGGTGTTCTTGAAGTTGACCGTGCGGCCCTTGGAATCCGTCAGGCGGCCGTTGTCCAACACCTGCAAGAGGACATTGAAGACCTCCGGATGCGCCTTCTCGATCTCGTCGAAGAGGATGACGGAATACGGGCGATGGCGCACGAGTTCCGTGAGACCGCCGCCTTCGTCGTGGCCGACGTAGCCGGGCGGGCTGCCGATCATCTTCGAGATGGAATGGCGCTCCATGTATTCAGACATATCCACGCGGATGAGCGCCTTGTCGCTGTTGAAGAGGAGGTCGGCCAGCGCGCGGGTGAGTTCCGTTTTCCCGACGCCGGTAGGACCGAGGAAGAGGAATGAGCCGACGGGACGATGCGGATCAGAAATACCGGCGCGCGAACGCTTGATGGCATCCGCGACCTTTTGCACGGCTTCGTTCTGGCCGATGATGCGCTTCTTGATCTCATCCTCGAGACGCGAGAGCTTCTCCGCTTCCTCTTCAAGCATGCGCGAGACCGGGACACCCGTCCAACGCGAGACAACGGCAGCGATATCCTCCTCGGTGATTTCTTCTTTCAGGACGCGGCGGGTGAGTTGCAGCTTTTTGAGGCGCTTCGTGGCGGTATCGAGTTCCGCTTCAAGCGCCGGGAGACGGCCGTAGCGGATCTCCGCGGTCTTCGTGAGGTCGGAGCGTGCTTCCGCATGCTCGGCATCGATGCGGGACGTCTCCATCTCACCCTTGATGCGTTTGATTTCAGAAAGCGTCTCTTTCTCGTTCTTCCATTTGAGTTCCAATTCGTGCGTGCCGTCTTTCAGGTCGGCGATCTCCGCTTCGATGGACTTCACGCGCGCCTTCGCCTTCGGCTCGCCCTCTTCGGATTCCTTCTTCAAGGCTTCCTTCTCGATCTCCAAGCGCATGATCTTGCGATGCGCTTCTTCGAGCTGCGGCGGCTTGTTCTCCAAGGAAAGACGCAGGGCTGAAGCGGCCTCGTCGATGAGGTCGATCGCCTTATCCGGCAAGAATCGCTCGGTGATGTAGCGCGATGAGAGCTGCACGGCGGCAACGATAGACTGATCGGTGATGTGCACGCCATGGTAGAGCTCGTAGCGCTCCTTGAGGCCGCGCAAAATGGCGACCGCGTCGTCGAGCGATGGCTCGTTGACATGCACCGGCTGGAAGCGGCGCGTGAATGCCGCGTCGTGCTCGATGTGCTTCTGGTATTCCTTCAAAGTCGTCGCGCCCACCATGCGGATCTCGCCGCGTGCGAGGGCGGGTTTGAGCATATTGCTGGCATCCAGCGCGCCATCGGCGGCGCCGGCGCCGATCAAGGTATGGAGTTCGTCAACAAAGAGGATGATCTTCCCTTCCGCGCGTTCGACTTCCTTCATGACCATCTTCAAGCGCTCTTCGAATTCGCCGCGGTATTTCGTACCGGCGACAAGAAGACCGAGATCGAGTTGCACGAGTTCCTTTCCGCGCAGCGATTCCGGCACATCGCCCGAGGCGATGCGCGTGGCAAGGCCCTCAGCAACGGCAGTTTTTCCCACGCCGGCTTCGCCGATGAGGATCGGATTATTTTTAGTCCTGCGAGAGAGGATCTGGATGACACGCGTGATCTCCTGATCGCGGCCGATGACCGGATCGAGCTTGTTCTCGCGTGCGCGGTCAGTCAAGGAGCGCGCGAAGCGGATGAGTGCGCGCGGCTTCTTGTCGGTCTCCACGTCGCGGATGCGGCCTTCTTTGATATCAGCCAAGACGCGAGCGAGCGCGGCGCGATCGATGCGGAAGCGATTCAGCGCCTCCCCGACCGGACCCGGATGCTCGACGACGCCGAGAAGCAAGTGTTCCGGCGAGACGAACTGGTCGTTGAACGATGCCGCGATGCGCGGCGCGCTTTCGAACACGCGCACGAGTTCTGGTGTGAGGTAGAGCTGGAAGCTGGGAGAAACGGTCGAGCCTCCGCCACCTTCGATGAGTTCCATGACGCTGTCCGACAGATGCGCGGTGTCGATCTCCAATTGATCGAGCATAGGCAACACCATCGTCTCTTCCTGCATGAGAAGGGCCGCGACCAGATGCGCGGTGGATACCTGATTATGGCCTCGTTCGACGGCGAGCTGATGGGCCCGATGTATCGCTTCTTTGGCCTTAGTCGTGAAATTATTGAATGGTGTCATAGTGATTCAGTATTAGACGAATAAGGGGGATGGATGTTTCTTTATGGGGCACCTTGGCCTCCCTCCGTAGGTTTATTTTGCAACACGATCGAGTCTGATGCAAGGAATCCGCCGGCGGCCGCGGTGCGGCTATTCCGCGTCGCTATCGCGACCACTCTGCCGTCGGAATCGATGAGGGGGCTGCCCGGTTCGAACGAAGCCGCGGGGATGTCGGTCTCGATGAGTCCCTTCATAGTATTCCCCTCCGATCCTGAAATCGCGGTGATGACACCCTTCGCGATCTTGGTCGAGGCCCTGCCGCCGATGGCGACGACGGCCCTGCCGAGCGCGACATCGGTCGACGCAAGCGTCACCGGCGTCCAGCTCACGGCCTCCTTCTTATCCCCCTCGCCGGTGGTCGTGGCGACTTTCAGACGGATGATGTTGGCCCCCTCCGGCCGTTCGATGATGGTTGCCGGGACTTCGACGCCGTCGAAGCGGATCGCGGTGATGGTGCCATCCGGCGTACCGGCGTCGGCGATGAGGATGCCGTCTTTGTCGGTGACGACGGCGAGGCCGATGAAGAGCTGCACGTCATTACCGTTCTCATCCTTGCCGGGCGCATAGAGCCGCACCACCGAAGGAGAAACGGTCTCGATCGCGGTCGCCAAGAGATCGGATTCGCGGATGATGACGGGCACCGTCGCGACTGCCGCCGAAGCGGCCTGAGAGTCCGACGCGGCGACTTTCTCGATGGTGCGTTCCACGACGCGATTCACCGTCTGCGTGATTGCCTGCGGCGCCTGTTCCATGAGGGCCACCGTTACGATGCCCGTCGCGATCGACGTGACGAAGCTGACGAGAAGCGTGAGAAGGACGATCTGCGATTTGTTCAGCTTCTCAAGATCCATACCCGCATGATATATGCGAAAGTATCAAGTCACAAGTATCAAGTATCAAAAAGAGGTGCGTATTCCTTTGATACTTAATTACTGATACTTGTTTGATACTTGTTACGTGATACTTGATACTTTTAATACCTCCTTCAGCACATCGAGCACTTTTCGCAGATCACTTTCGCACGTGTCTCGTCCTAACGAGACTCTGAGCGTGTTTTCCGCGCGCCAATCAGGGCCACCGAGCGCTTCCACGATGTGCGAGCGACGATTCTCGCCCTCGCGGCACGCGCTTTTCGTGGAGATGGAGATCCCCTTCGCATCCAGCTGCAACGTGACGTACTCGCTCTGGATGTCGGGCACGGAGATATTGAGGATATGCGGGAGCGCACGCTTCACGTCGCCGTTCACGGTGATGGAAGGAATGCGTGCGACGAGTTTCTTCAAGAACGTATCACGTAGCACCTGCAATCGGCGAGATTCATCGCCGCGTTCTTTCGATATCACCGCGAAGCTTTCCGCGAAACCCGCCGCGAGAGAGACGTTCTCCGTGCCTGGGCGCAACCCGCGCTCTTGTCCACCACCAAGAAGCACCGATGATGCTTCGACGCGATTCGAGATGTAGAGCGCGCCCACGCCGCGCGGACCGTACAGTTTTCCTGAATCGAGCGTCATGAGGTCCACGCCGAGCGTATGCACATGCGGCGCGATATAGAGCGGCGCTTGTCCGGCATCGGTATGCAGAAGCGTTTCCGGATATTTCTCCAGCAGCGTGCGGGCGATCTCGCGGATGGGCTGCACGGTTCCTATCTCGTGATTCGCCCAACCGATGGAGACGAGGACTGTGTTCTTTTTGACTGCCGCGAGCACCGCATCAGCGGTTATCGTCCCGCGCTCATCCGGGTCGACATGCGTCACCTTTCCCCCGAGTCGTTCAATTTCTCCAAAGCACTCCAACACCGACGGATGCTCAATACTGCTTACTACCCAATGCGTGTTCGAAAAATCAGCCTGGCGCTTTAGCATCTTCCGTGCGACGCCGAGGATGGCAATGTTGTTCCCTTCTGTACCACCGGAGGTGAAGATGACTTCACGCGCTTTGCAGGCGAGCTCAAGCGCGACTCTATCGCGCGCTGTTTCGAGCACTTTTGCGGCGGCCACGCCGTCCGCATGGATAGCGCCGGGATTCCCGAACGTGTCCCAGAGTTTCTCCACGACTTTTCGCGCCGCGGGAAAAACAGGCGTCGCGCTGGCGTAGTCGAGATAGATACGTTTCTGGCGCGAAAACCACATGGCCGCATCCTAGCATGACCCCGGATTTCGTTGTATTATTGCGCGGTCAATTATGACCCCTACCCGCCTCTATGAACGCCTCTTCTACTACAACCGAACGTCCGCCTATCGTGGCAGTCTTGGGTCACGTCGACCACGGTAAGTCGACGCTGCTCGATTACATCCGCAAAGCCAATACCGTCGCCAAGGAAGCGGGCGGCATCACGCAGCACGTCGCTGCGTACGAGGTAGAACATGAGCGTGAAGGAAAACTCAAGAAGATCACCTTCATCGATACGCCGGGTCATGCGGCCTTCCAGGCCATCCGCGCACGCGGTGCGAAGATCGCGGACATCGCCATTCTCGTGGTGGCCGCAGACGACGGCGTGAAGGCGCAGACGCTCGAAGCCTTGGAGAGCATCCGCGCATCGAATACGCCCTTCGTCGTCGCCATCAATAAGATAGACAAGCCCAACGCGGATCTCTCGCGCACGCAGGCCTCGCTCTTGGAACATCATGTCTACCTTGAGAAATTTGGCGGCGATGTGCCATGGACGGCGATTTCCGCGAAAAGCGGCGAAGGCGTCGATACGCTCTTGGATCTCATCCTCCTTGTCGCCGAACTCGCGGAATTCAAGGCCGACACCTCGGTACCGGCCAAGGGCTACATCGTCGAAGCGCATCGCGACGAGAAGCGTGGCATCGCGGCGACGCTCATCATCACCGAAGGCACGCTGAAAAGCGGTCAAGCCGTGCGTGCGGGCCGCGCCATTGTCCCCGTGCGCGTCATGACCAACCATGCCGGCAAAGCGATCAAGGAAGCGAGCTTCTCCTCTCCTGTCACTCTCTACGGATTCGATGAGCTCCCAGAAGTCGGATCACCTTTCCTTGCGTACAAGAAGAAAGGCGACGCCGAAAAGGATCGTCCGGATGTCGTCCGCGCGCCGAACGTGCTCACCGAAGAGGAATCGACGCGCTTCTTCCTCCCTGTCATCGTCCGCGCCGACGTTTCAGGCTCGCTCGAAGGCATCGTCCACGAAGTCGCGAAGATCGGCGATGAATACACCGGAGTACGCCTCGTCCAGACCGGCATCGGCACCATCTCCGAAGCTGATGTGAAAGCCGCCATCGCTTCGCAGGGCACGCCCGCCGTCATCATTGGGTTCGATGTGCCGGTGGACAACCTCGCACGCGAGAGCGCGCGCCAGCATGGCGTCCGGATAGAGACTTTCGATATCATCTATAAGCTCGCGGAACGACTCACGGAAATCCTGCAGGAGAGTGCGCCGAAACGTCAGGTAGAGGAAATCGTCGGCAAGGCACGCATTCTGAAGCTCTTCTCCGGGCATAAGGACATCCAGACCATCGGCGGCGCGGTCTTCGAAGGATATATCGAAAAGGGCGCGAACGTCCGCATCGTCCGCAAAGGAGAGGCTCTCGGCATCGCGACAATCACGGGCCTACAGGCAAACAAACAAAAAGTCGATCGCGTCGAGACAGGCAGCGAATTCGGCGCGGAAATCACTGGCGAGGTCGCCATGGGACAAGGAGATTCCTTCGAGTGTTTCTACACCACAACCGTATGAACGAATCACGCCGGCAGCACAAGGTAGCCGAAGAGATCGCGCATCAGGGCGGCGAGTTCATCGCGCGCTATGTGAAAGGCGGCGGTGCCCTTATCACCGTCACACGCGCAGAGATCTCCCCCGACCTCAAGAACGTCACCGTCTTCTTCACCGTGCTTCCCGAGAATAAAGAGGAGGAATCATTGAAGAACTTGAAGCGATTGCGCACCGATTTTCACGATTATCTGAAAGAAAAGACCGTCTTACGCAACGTCCCGACAGTCGATTTCCAGATCGACCTGGGCGAGCACAATCGCCAACGCATCGACGAACTGACGCGGAAATAATCCATCAACCGTGCTATATTGGGCCGCACTGGCCACGTGGCGAAGTCAGTCAACGCGGAAGTCTGCAAAACTTCTATGCGCCGGTGCAACTCCGGCCGTGGCCTCAAAAGCGCCTCCACATCCCTTCATTGACTCCCAGTCCCGTTAGGAGCAGGATGACACCTATCTATGCAAAAAATCACTAAATGCGTCATTCCCGTGGCCGGCATGGGCACGCGATTCCTCCCTGCCACCAAGGCGCAGCCGAAGGAGATGCTTCCTATCATCGATAAGCCGATCATCCAATTCCTCGCCGAGGAAGCGGCGGCTTCCGGCATCACGGATATCACGTTCGTCACCGGCCGCAGCAAGCGTGCGATCGAGGATCATTTCGACGCAGCACCCGAACTAGAGATGGCACTTCAGAATGGCGGCAAGGCGGCGGCGCTGAAGCTGGTGCAGGACATCTCGAAGATCGCCAGCATCAGCTATGTGCGTCAGAAATCTCCCCGCGGTGACGGTGACGCGATCCTTGCCGCATCGCACCTGGTGGCTCCTAATGAATCAGTCGGTATCATGTTCGGCGACGATATCGTCGCGGGAGATGTGCCCGCACTGAAACAGCTCATGGACGTGTATGAGAAATACGGAGAGACCGTCATCGCCCTCGAGCGTGTCCCTAAAGACCAGGTGAGCGCCTACGGCGTCGCGGCCGTGGAGCCGGTAGAAGGCAACGTCTTCAAGATCACGCAATTCGTCGAGAAACCGAAGCCCGAAGAAGCCCCATCGGACCTTGTTGCCGTCGGCAAATACATCATCACGCCGCACGTATTCGACGAACTCCGTGCGCTCGACGCTGCAGGCGTCCAGGGCGAACTGCGTCTCGCGAACGCGCTCGAAGCCCTCGCGAAGAAGCGCCCCGTCTATGGCGTCGAATTGAAAGGCACCCGCTATGACTGCGGCTCGAAGATCGGCTATCTGAAAGCAACCGTCGACTTCGCCCTCAAGCATCCGGAAGTCCAGGCTGAATTCAAGGAGTACTTACGTACCGTGGCGAAGACGTTATAGTATCGAGGTACGCCGGGGTGGTGTAATGGCAGCCACGGGAGACTTAAAATTTCCTGATCGCAAGATCGTGTGGGTTCGAGTCCCACCCCCGGCACTACGGCATCCAAAACCGGAGCACTGCTCCGGTTTTGTTGATGACGTTGCCGAGGTGGGACTCGAAAGCGAGCGCGGGCACCCGTTCACCAGAACGGGTCGCGCGAGCAGGGCCGAGAGGAGTTTTGATTCGTCGGAATCAAAACGAGCTCTTGACCGACGCCCCCCCCCGGCACAGATTGAGCAGAGCGAAAGCTGTGCCGGGGAGAACTGTGCCTTCGCACTGTTCGTGTGGGACTCGAAAGGCGGAGCGATGTTTTGCGTGTTCGCAAAACATCGCTCCGCCTCGGACAAAAGCACAAAACCTGCCGCAGGGCAGGTGTTTGTGTCTTTTGTCCGCCCAGTAGGGATCGAACCTACGACATTCTCCTTAAGAGGGAGCTACTCTACCAGCTGAGTTATGGGCGGTCGCTGTGAGTCTAGCGTAAATTAACCGAACGCTCAACCCTACGCAAGTGTTCCCACCGTACTAGATTTCGACTTACATGTTTGTTCTGGATCGCCAGCGCTCCCTGTATCCATCCAAACACTCGCCATTTCATATCAGAACTCTTAGGAACGGTTATCTGAATTGTACCGTAATACAGATTATTTGTTTTTACGTTTTTGGAACTAGGCTTAATATAGCTTTTCCCGAACCGTTCGATAGGTATGCCGGACAAATCTGACCAAAATTCTTTTAGATTAATATTGTTCTGTTGCGAATATATATTCAGTTTCGCGAAGAATGTTTTTCGATTCACCGCAAACATTTTTTCGAACCACCGAACCATGAAATATATAAGTGCAGGATCAGAATTCGTGATTTGCAACATACCGCCCTTAGAGCCTTCAGCCCAATATAAACCTGCACCGAAGAGACGATATGCATTGTCCGTAATCTCGCCCGTCATTTCATCCTTGGTTTGAGCAAGGATAATCTCTATTTCTTTTTGTCTACGAGCACGAGACCCGCGAGGACCCTCAGCCAATTTTCTGATTCTATCAGTGTAGAAAAGTGAGCGCTGCATTTTGGATATCGGAATGCTTTTGAGCCAATAACTAAGCGTACTCTTTGCGACATCGAGCGTTTTGGAGATTTCACCATAGCTTTTACCACCCTTCCGCATACGTATCGCCGTATTTTTCAACTCGCGATTATTCATACTCATGATGATAGCACATGTGCATACTGCTCTTTAACATATCCCCAACCGTGATAGACTCTTTGGCATCGGGCAGGTGGCGAAATTGGTAGACGTACCGCGCTTAGGACGCGGCGCCGCAAGGCATGGAGGTTCGAGTCCTCTCCTGCCCACAATAATTGACATATCTATATAATAGTTTTATTGTATCGTTCGCTGAATTTGTTGTGTAAACCGGAGGAAGTCAGATGAATTGCAACGATGTGAAGCCAGGCCTGAGAGTGAAAACAACGGAACTGGGCGATACCAGAGGGATGACCATCGTCGAGAAGCACTTGAAAGTACGTGAGGAAGGCGTTACGGGCACGATTACACGCCACGTACCTGGACACGGTGGTGATGTGTGGTTCGTTCGTCACGACAACTCCGAGAACGTCGGCGCTTATTCCATTGATGAGATGGAGCCAGTCTGACAATTCGCTCTTGCTTGCGTTGGGTTTGCCAGTTGTCCCTAACAACTGGCTTTTTTCATACTACGGAGTTCCACAATTCAAGCCTAGAGTCTGCTGATTTAGTTCTCAAACGGGCTTGGGCCGGTCGTGTTGTTGATGCGACTCACATCGGTCGCCGAGGTCTGCAGGCCGAAGGAATTGATGATGAGCGCGATGATGCCGTAGACGGAGACCATGATGAGCATGCCGACGAGGCCCCACACCATATGCTGTTTGCCCTCATTTTCGGGATGACCTTTCTGGACGCCCCACAAGAACTGTATGATCCCCCAGATGAAGAAGAAGAGGCCCAGCGTGAATATCACGCGCAGCGCAGGGTCGATGACGTAGGTGATGATCCTCTGCAGGATTTCTTCGCCGGATTCCATACCTCGTTACGCGGATGCTACTGCATCATTCGCGTATCGATCTGGATGGTCTTCGGGATGACCGGTTCAGTGGAGGTGACGCGGAAGGTCGACTGGAGAAGGCGGATGATGCCCCAGATGGAGACCATGACGAAAATCGCGATAACGCCGTAGAGCATCGTCTGCAAGCCTTCGGATTTGTTCTCCGCGGCGTTGCCGAAGAGGTACTTGATGAGACCCCAGAAGAAGACGACGATCGCGAGCGTGATGAAGAGGTACACGAGCGAGTTGAGGAACTGCGAGACGAGGGCAAGCGTATTCAAAAGGGTCTGCGCCGATGCGAGCGCCGGCAACAAGAGCGAACCTGCGGAGAGTGCTGAAATGAGTGATAGTCGAGTGCGCATAATGGTCGCTGATTCGTTTAGCCCGTAAGTGCGTCAATCGTACCGCGCGTGGGGGCGGGGGCAATGCGATGATGTGGATATCCTCTAACCTTCGAGCCAGCGGAGAACTCCCGTGGCGACGATGACGACGATGACGACGCTCACGCCTTTCTCCATGATCTTGATACCGTCCGCCCTGCGCTCGGTACCAAGCCGTGTCAGATAGATGATGAATCCGGTAAGGAACACGATGAAGGCGATCGCGCCGAAGAATCCGATGGCCGCACGAAGCCCGAATATGACCGTATCAGAGCCCCCGGCCGCCTGCGCGAAAAGCGGGAGCGGCGTGAGGAGCGTAAGCGCGATGAATCGGAGGTGACGCATATCCATTACAAGCATTCGATATTGAGACAGCGAGGCTCCCCGTCGTTCCCGAAACCCCCTGAACCGCCGCCTCCGCCGAAGAGCGTGTTGCGCACGAGGCCGATGATGCCCCATACCGAGACCATGACGAAGATCGCAATGATGCCCCATACGATGCGCAGACGCAGTTGCTCGCTCTCGCCGTGACGTAGGCTCGAGATGCCGCTGGCGACCCCGTAGAAATAGATGACGAGCCCCAAGACGATCGCGGTGCCGATCCCCGCGTTGAGGAAATTCACCGATAGTTCGGCCAATTCGGAAAACGTGCGCGGCGTCGCGGCAAGCGCCATTGAAGGAACTAACAAAAAAAAGAGAAGACTAAGGCGTATATTCATATCGAGCCCGCTTACTTTCATCATAACATTATTTAAAACAAGAGCAGCTGCATTAGGCTGCTCTTGTTCATTGCACATAGCTAATCGTCATCCGACAGCGTGAAGGAGAATTTATCACCATCGTCCGGGAAGAACATCTCGTCAATGACTTCTTCGTCATTTATCCATATCATTTCGATGCCGTAGCTGCTTGGAGAAAAGCCGTGGTATATCTTAAACTCCGCCCAGCCATCACTATCGGTATGATCACTGCCGACGCCTCCTGCTTGGTACTTACACCATATTTTCACACCCTCGACAGGATCTCCATCTTTATCAACGACGCGAATGAAGAAAGAACCAAGGTCCGACATCGTACACTCCTCATGGTTTTGTTTCGAAGGAACAGGCCGCGACTGGACACTGCGTCATCCGGCTTGCCCGCTAAGCGACAGCGGTACTAATTTAGCATTAGGATGGTCAAAAGCAAATTGTTTCGACAGTTTCTAACCGAGAAGCTGCCGAACTGTTCCTCCAATGAGAGTAGCTAACACCCATGCGCTCAGAATCAGAATGGCACCCAGTATCACGTACGTGAAATTTTTTTTCGCCTCATTTAACGAATCCGGCTTTCCTCGGGCCGAGATGAACTTGAAGCCAGCATAGACTACGAATATCGTGATGAGCGGGATGGCAATCATGACGATCGCCCGCAGGAAGCCGGCGATGAAATCATTGATGTTGTCGAATTTAAGCGGGTTCTGGAGCCCTTTCTCCGTTGCGATTGAGGAGCTGTTCTGCGCAAAGACCGGAAGCGCGAACGCCCAGACCATGATACCGATGCCCGCGAGCCGAGAAAGAGTGATTCGGATCATACCCCTACACCAATGATGCCGATATTTCCCGTCGTAGCATATGCATACGAACTCGGAATGACGGACTGCGTTGATAAAGCGAATGTACGCTGCGTGTATTCAAAAAGAGGCTTCGGCATCATTGGTGTGGGGGTCATACTCATGGTGTCGTCAGCGTCCGCATGGATTGTTCGGCCCGCTGGACCGCCTCGATGGTCCGCGCCGCGCCGGAGGTGACGCTTTCAATCATATCCTTAAAGATGCGGTCTGTCTCCCGCGAATCCGGATCTTCCCAGGTCCGCACGAGGAGCGCCATCCTATTGAAGACGGCGTCATTCCCCTGCGCCGGCGCGGACAGCACATCCCGCCGCGCCGATGCGAGGCCGAACGCGAGACTGAAGAGCTGCGAGCCTTGGGGGCCGCCAAGAATATAGGCAGCCGTAAGGGCTCCTTGCTGCGATTTTTGCATCTGCTCTGCCGTACGCTGACCATCTGGATTCTGCGGCCTACTCGGGATCGCGAACGCATACGCATACCCACCATCCACGGTAGTCTCCGCGTTCTTCACTTGCGGCACGGAGGTCGCGATCGAGAAATTGAGATTCGGGTTCAAACGACGCACCAACGGCTCTTCGCTTGCCGGACCGATGTAGAGTGCGAGATCGCCTTGCGCGAATGCGGTGCGGCTCTCCGGCAGTGACCGGTTCCAGCTGTAATCCGGGCTCGACGGATTCGCGAATTGCGTATAGAAACGCAGCGCGCTATCCCCCGGCTGTGATGTTTCTCCGACGCGCGCCATGAGGGCCGGTACGAGTTGCCCGGCGCCGTCGCGACCGGTGATCCTTCCGCCTGCCTGCATGATGAGCATGCTCAATATCTGTTTCGCGTGGCTCACGTTCGTGTATTCGCCGAGTGCGATGGCGCTCTTTACGATCGATCCGGAATCGTTCTTCTTCGTCGCTGCGCGCGTCAAATCATACACTTCTTCCCAATACTGCGGCGGCCTCGCGATGCCAGCCGTCGAAAGCATGTCGCGATTCCAATAAAGGACGAACGGGTCGACGGCGAACGGGATGCCGATGACGCCGTCCTGCCCCAGGAAGGGTTCGGCAGCGTCTGCCCAAATGTTGCGGAAGGTGTCCCGCGAGAGCTGGTCATAGGGAATGGGGAATATCTTCTGTCCTTCGCTGATCGTCTGATCCTGGCGCATAATGAACAGGTCCGGTCCGGTCCCGGCAGCCAGTGCGTTGGTGAGTTCGGTCGTGAACGTCGCTTCGTCTTTCTGTAGATAGCTCACCTGACGCAGCCGTCCATCGCTCTCGACGAGCTCGCGCAGCACGGCGGCAAACGCCGCTTCATCGAAGGTCCCCCAGATGACGACCGGTCCCGTCGTCACACCGGTGTTCGACCCGACAAGGAACGCGAAGATGAGGACGCCGGCGACCGCGAAGGTCCCGAAGACCGCGAGGATGACCATCTGGAATGACGACATGCCGGGCTTCATATATGCATGGTACTACGCGCGACGCGCGTCCTCGGAAGTTTTCCGGAAGATAAGGCCATAGTGATGCGTGCCGGCCGGGAATTCCTTGACGAACGTGAGTCCGGCTTTGCGCGCGTGTTCATACGCCGCTTCTTTCGTGACAACCATCTCCTTCGTCGGCCCCAAGCCGCCGAAGGATTCCGACCAATCGATGATCGCGACCCGCCCGCCGGGTTTCAGCACGCGCGCCGCTTCGATGAGTATCGCGTCCTTGTCGCGGACCTGGAACAAGAGATTCGAGATGAGCACGAGATTGAGGACGCTGCCGAGCTTGGAGCCGCCTTCCTCTTCCAGATCACCCGAGAGTATCTCGACGTTGGCGTGTCCGTGCTTCTCGGCATCGTTCTTGATACGACGCAACAAATCCTTCTGGATATCGATCGCATAGACGGTGCCGCTCCCGAGGAGCGCTCCCGCGATGAGATTAACGTATGCACCGGAACCTGCGCCGAAATCGGCGACCTTCATCCCCGGCTCGATGCCGAGCGCGCTCACGTTGCGTGCGGGATGCGCAAAGCCATGCGTGCGATGCGAAAGACCTCCCTGCTGAGGGTTCATTGCGTTCATTATATATGCTTTATCGGGAGACTCGTGCGAGGCGTGGTGCAAAACTAAGCCGCGGGACAGATGCCCCGCGGCGATTGTGAGGGGAGGTTCAGGTTATGAACCCCATAGCGTCTGCGGCGACGATCCCACACGCGGTAAGAAACACTGCGCTCATACCGACGAAGATAGCCGCAGTCCAAGCTGGACCTGGATGCCTCATAATCAATCCTCCTTGTTGATGAAGGTGGAATGAAGTCTGTATTTCTTGTACGCCTCTTCATCTAGCCTGTCAAGGTGTGGACAAGGGCGAAGGCGGGTATTTCCTTTTGAGAACCTCGCGCAGCAAACAAAAACGAGTGAACGCGACAAAGCAGTAGATGTGACAGACGAATTTTCGATCAGAAAAAGTTCGAAGAAGGAAATACCCGCCTTCGCTAAGACTATTCTCCCTCCCCTTCGAGTACCACGCACGCAGCGATCTTATCCCCATCTCGCAGACGCATGACGCGCACACCTTGTGTCTGACGGCCGCTGGAGCGGATCTCCGTGAGGTCGGTACGGATGACCTGGCTCTTCTGCGACATCGCGATGAGTTCTCCGTGTTCGTCCACGATGAGTCCGGCGATGACGGGACCTGTTTTCGCGGTGACGGCGCTCGTCTTGATGCCCGAGCCGCCGCGCCCCTGCACTTTGTATTCTTTCAACGGCGTCTTCTTGCCGAATCCATGCGAAGAGAGGACCAGGAGTTCCTTGCTCGAGCCCTTCTCGACGACATCGGCCCCGATGACGGCGTCCGATGATGCAATCTTGATGCCGCGCACGCCGCCTGCCTGACGGCCCATCTCGCGCACATCAGATTCCGCGAAGCGAATGGATTGCCCCTTAGCGGTGACGAGGAAGACCGTATCCCCTTTGCGCGCGAAGCGCGCGGAAATAAGCGCATCGCCCTTGTCGAGCCCGATCGCGATGAGTCCAGAGCGACGTACTTCCTTGAAGCTCTCGGCGGAAGTCTTCTTCACCGTACCGTTCTTCGTCGCCATGACGAGGCCTAATCCTTCCATGGCCTTCGTCTCCTTCGGCATCGGGAGAATGGAGGTTATCTTCTCGTCCTGTTCGAGCGATATGAAATTCATGATGGATTTCCCCTTCGTCGCGCGGCGGCCTTCCGGCAATTCGTACATCTTGATCTGATACGCCTTGCCTTTGTCGCTGAAGAAGAGAAGGTCGGAGTGCGCACTTGCGGTGAGGAGATGCGTCACGAAATCCTCTTCCTTCGTATCAAGATCGACGACGCCAACGCCGCCGCGCTTCTGTCGTCGGTATTCCGATGGATTCGTGCGCTTGATGTAGCCGCCCTGTGTGAGGACGAGCGCGAAATCCTCGTCGGCCACGAGATCCTCCGGATTGAGAAGCTTCGCGGCGCGCTTCACGATCTTCGTGCGTCGGTCATCGCCGTATTTCTCGCCGATCTCCGTCAATTCCTTCTTGATGACGTTCAGCATCATTTTCTCGCTCTTGAGCAGCGATTCGAGATACTTGATGGTCTCCTGCACGGCGTTCAGTTCGTCTTCGATCTTCTTGCGCTCGAGGCCCGAGAGCTTCTGCAGTCGCATATCGAGGATGGCGTTCGCCTGGAGCTCGGAGAATTTGAACTTCGTCATGAGCCCCATGCGTGCGTCGTCGGTATCCTTCGATTTCTTGATGAGCTGGATGATGGCGTCGATGTGATCAAGCGCTTTGGAGAGGCCGAAGAGGATGTGCTCGCGCGCCTTCGCGATCCCGAGATCGTACTTCGTGCGGCGCGTGACGACCTCCCGTCGATGGAGGATGAACTGCTCGATGATGACCTTGAGGGAGAGTGTCTGGGGCACGCCGTCCACCAGAGCGACGGTATTGTAATGGAATGTCTCCTCGAGCTGCGTGTGCTTATACAGGTAGTTCAGCACCGTCTGCGGGTTCGCGTTGTTCTTGAGGTCGATCGCGACGCGGATATCGCGCGTACTTTCGTCGCGGATGTCCTTGATGCCTTCGAGCTTCTTCTCGTGCACCAGATCCGCGATCTTCTGCAGCAAGTCGGATTTGTTCACGCGATACGGTATGGAGGTGACGATGATCTGGTAGTCGCCTTTCTTGTTCTCGGTGATCTCCGCTTCGCCGCGCACCACCACACCGCCGCGGCCGGTGGAATACGCATGCTTGATATCAGCCTGGTTAAATGCGATGCAGCCTGTCGGGAAGTCCGGTCCCTGCACGAACTGCAAGAGATCCTCCGTCGTTGCTTCCGGATTATCGGCGAGGTGCACAGTCGCGTTAATCACTTCGCGGAGATTGTGCGGCGGGATGTTCGATGCCATACCGACGGCGATGCCCAAGGTTCCATTCAAAAGGAGGTTCGGGATGCCCGCCGGCATCACCACAGGCTCCATCTTCGTGTTGTCGTAGTTCGGACGGAAATCGACGGTCTCTTTCTCGATGTCGCGCAGCATCTCCGCGGCGAGCTTCGACATCTTGGCTTCCGTGTAGCGCATCGCTGCTGCACCGTCGCCGTCGATCGAACCGAAGTTGCCCTGGCCGGTGATCAAGGGGTATCGCATGCCGAAATCCTGCGCCATCTTCACCATCGCATCGTAAACGGCGACATCGCCGTGCGGGTGATACTTACCCAAGACTTCACCGACCACCGTCGCTGATTTGCGCGTCTTCGCGCTCGAGGTAAGACCGAGCTCGTTCATGGCATACAAGATGCGGCGATGCACGGGCTTCAGGCCGTCGCGCACGTCCGGAAGGGCGCGCGAGGTGATGACCGTCATCGCGTAATCCAGGTAGGATTCGCGCATTTCGGTCGTTATAGACCGAGGGACGATGCGGAGCGTCGTATCCGCCCCGCCGCCATTGGTTTCCTCGTTTTCAGGGGCAATTTCAGCCTTTTTTGCACGCGCCATAGTCTTTTCAGTATACCAGAAATCCGCATTTTCCGCAGATCATACTGGATTGCATTTAGGCCATATTTTCGTAGTATCCAAGAAGAAGTCCGCCTCTGTGTCGGACGTGAAGAAGGAGACAAACGATGAAAGAACTCGCATTGACGATCAAGACAGAAGTCGTGATCATACCTGGCAAGACACGTGTGCAACTCGTCCCGCCTGTCGGCGGAGGCGGTGACTACGATTCCATGTGCTTCTTCGAGACCTACGCGGGCAAGGAGGGTACTGTCGTCGGCTATAACATCGAATACGCAGGCATACTTGACCATCGCGGACGAGAGCCCGGCACCTACGTATGCATCGATGGGTATGACGGATCTCCAGAGGCGTTCACGCCGCTCCGCATACTCTTCGACGGCGAATCCGAACCTCGTGATGTGAAGATCACGCATCTGAGAGTCGTAAGCGATTATCGCGTCGTCGCAGATTCTGACGAAAGGCTTCTTGCGACTGCGGGATACCTCGGCAGGCTGCCCTATCCGATCGAATTCTATCCAGAAGATCGAGTGTCCCTTCAGTCGGACCTGCTGCGCTCTGAGCGGAATATCATCTCGATGAGATTCGATACTGATGGACGTGTGCAGTATTCCGTCGATCATTCGCAGGAAGAACGTCAAGCGATCAAGGAACGCGAACGTGCTGTCGACAGCAATCAGGCGCTCTGCATGCGCGCATTCTCGACATCAGACATGCCGAAAGCATGGATGGGTGCAGATGAGCTCGTACTCGTCGGACGCGGGAATATCTATCACCTGCATGAAAGCGGTCCTGATGATGTCAATTTCGAGTCAGTGGAAGAGGAGATCGCATTCTGGTCATCACTACGAGTTGCGTGCGTCATCCACGACACACGCAACTGGCGTCTTCAGAAGCCGCAACGTCTGGCTGATACGCTCGCGCGTATCCAGCGAGGCGAGGCGGATACGGTATTTCATATCGAAAATATGGTGCCGTATTCCTACGAACCGATGCGCCTGTTCTCTCGATTCGAAAAGTTCCGCGTACGTGCGCAGCGTGCGTCTTTAGCGTACTGGCAGACACAAGAAGACGTCGGTCTCTCCGATCGCAGTCGCGCATAGCGATCAATCGCATGCCAGGCACCCCCATGGTGCCTGGCATTTTCATTGCCCCATCTCAAGCTAGAATCCACCGGAATTGGTGAAATCGTCGTCTCCTCCCTGGACGCTACCTGCACCCGTCGCACCGTAACTCGTGTCACTTTCAGCGACTGAATCACGCAGATTCCGGATATCCTGTTCCGGATCATAGATGGCCTGGTCCCGCTCGTTGTTGCGGATGAGATTCATATTGAATTGGTCCGTCGGTATCGCCGTATTCTCCAACGACGGCAATTGCGTGTTACGGATATTGCGCAAGAAGAGAAACCCCCAGCCGATGATGAGAACAACCACGACGACGATCGCGATTCCTCCCGCGACAGCTTTCTTGTCCTCGTGCGGACGACCCTTCAGATCATTGAGCTTCTGCTGGACTACCATCACTACTATTGTATCGCATCTCCGGGCTATGCCTTGAGAACCACGACTTCCCCTTCCTTCCCGACCACATCCTTCTTCTTGAGAGTGAGCTTCTCTTCCGGCTTTACGCCTTCCGCTCCCGCTTCCTTGAGGAACATTTTGAGCGACTTCTCATCGTAGCCGATGGGAATCACGATCTTGGCTTCGAGGTTCACGGCAAGTTTCTGTGCATCCGCCGGCGTGAGCGCGCCTTCATCGCCGATAGGCACGATGAGGATATCCGGCGCATCCATCTCTTCGAGGTCTTTCGGCAACGTCGTCGTGCCCATGGCGCCCGCATATACGACGGAAAGACCGTCGAACGTGATCGAATAGAGCGTATTGATGCGCTTGTCGCCTCCGTATTCAGATTCCGATGAGAATCCGAACGCCGCGATGTCCTTGATCTCGTATTCGCCCGGGCCCGAGATGACGAACGGCTGCTTCTCGCCGCGGCTCGCTTCATCAGAGCCGTTCATGTCGGGATGATAGAAGGAGATGAACGCGACATCGGCGCCGAAATTGGTGGGCTTGAACTTCTTGCTCTGCTTGGAAACCGGCCCGAAGACCAAGGTCGTATCCCCCGCGCTGGCACGGACGCAGAACCCGTCGTGGTACGTGAGAATCATGCGCGGCATTATAACAGTCTTTGGCCATAAGAATCCACATCCCTCTATTGACGCCGTTCTTCACATACGTATTATCCGGGGACGCGTGGGTTTGCCTGCGCGCAAGCACGCTGTCGAATGACAGAACATACAAAGGAGGAGAAGTTGAGAAAACCTGTTGTTTTCCTTCCTCGTGACGGTCCTCGTGCCATCGTTTTGGCCCGAATCACCGGTGAAGTGAGCGGCGAACCCTTCAGAGACTCGCCAGCGCACGTCGCTATGCCGATCGACATCTGAACGGCCGGCCTCGGAGGTGCCGTTATGACGCCACCGGCGTAAATATTGAGACCCCTTGTGCAAATGGGCGCACCGGGGTCTCTTAATTTATTGCTTCATTTGACAAAGAAAAACGGGGTGTTAATGTGCTTTCGTCAACTGGCAACAAAGGAGAAAGCGCCATGAGACGAAGTTGCAAGGCAGTCGCTCTTTACCACAGGCCCGTCGACCTCATGATGTATACCTCGATCGTCGACCGCGACGACGGCTCGGGCTACGTGCCGACCCGTTCCGTGTTCGCCGCCTGACTCCTCGACGCCGGCCGCGACGGCCGCTGAGAGGTAGGTGAACCTCTCGATGCACACCAGCCATCACCCGCCCCTACGCTTGCGTAGGGGCGACTTCTTTTATATAGTGCCCTTACGCCTTATAAGTCTGCGGAAGGGTAATCCTCGCCTCCTCTCAAAGGAACGGATGCAAAGGAGGGAGAACCTGGACGTATAACCACAATGGCTACAGCTACTAAGGCTGTCGAGACCGAGGTCTTGGACAGCGACACTAAAGAAGAGGCAGTCCAGGTCCCGACCGGGCCGATGGCTGAATTCCTCGAATCGACGCCCAAGCGTCCGATGAACGACGATGTCGTCGAAGGTCCGGTCATCGCGATCGGCCGCGCGCGCGTCTTCGTCGATCTGCACCCGTTCGGCACGGGTATCATCTACGGCCGCGAATACCTCTCGGCACGCGAGGCCCTGAAGAACACGAACGTCGGCGATTTGATCACCGCGAAGGTGGTCGGCATCGAGAAGAAAGAAGGCTACATCGAGCTTTCCCTTCGCGAAGCGCGCCAGGCGCTCATCTGGAGCGAGGCAGAACAGGCCATGCAGAAGAAGACGGCCTTCCAGCTCCCTATCACGGATGCGAACAAGGGCGGGCTCATCATCAATTGGCAAGGCATCCAGGGATTCCTCCCGGCGTCCCAGCTCGCCCCGGCGCACTATCCGCGCGTCCCGGATGGCGATAAGGAGAAGATCTTCGTCGAACTCAAGAAGCTCATCGGCACTACGCTCGACGTCATGGTCATCACGGCCAATCCGAAGGAGCAGAAGCTCATCTTCAGTGAAAAGGGCGCGGGCTCCTCGGAACGCTCGACCCTCGTCGAGAAATACCACGTCGGCGATGCCATCGACGGCGTCGTCACCGGCGCGACCGAATTCGGCGTCTTCGTGAAGCTCGAGGAAGGCCTCGAAGGCCTCGTGCATATCTCGGAAATGGACTGGGCGCTCGTCGAGAACCCGAAGACCCGCTACAAGGTGGGAGACACGGTGAAGGTGAAAGTCATCGAGATCAAGGACGACAAGGTATCGCTCTCCATCAAAGCGCTCAAGGACGATCCATGGAAAGCCGCCGCCGCGAAGTACAAGAAGGACCAGAAAGTAGATGCGGTGGTCATCAAGTACAACAAACACGGCGCACTTGCCTCCATCGAAGAAGGCGTCGCGGGCCTCGTGCACATCAGCGAGTTCGCCAACGAAGAAGCGCTCCGCGCATCATTGGAACTCGGCAAGGTGTATCCGTTCGTCATCAAGCTCTTCGAACCGAAGGAACGCCGCATGACGTTGTCATTTGCTGGTAACAAATAATCTAACGTTTCGGTTTTTCGGGGACCCCCTACACAGGGGTCCCCTGTGTTTGACATTTGGATTGGTACGTGGTAGAAGTAACTCCCCATTAGGACCAGTACCGAAAGGATTTACCTATCTTCACGTCAGTATTGATATGAAAGCGTTCGCTCAAAACTTCTTCGAGACCTGGGATCGCGAGACGACGCTCACCTTCGTGAGCCTCGTCGTCGCATCATACGCGTGGATCGTCGCCGAAGAGCTTTTTCTCGGCATTGCCATGGGTATCGCGATGCACGCTATCCAAGTCGTCGCTTACGAATTCCTCGCCGCGCGGTTCGGATGGACGAATCTCGATATCGCCGACTTCGCGCGCACCCATGCGCTACCGCGCATCATGCATTTCGTTTCCAAGACACAGCGCGCCTAACGAAAAAGCCCCACGACGGGGCTTTTTCGTTCTTACCCACACTTCTCTTAATTCGCCTGTCCGGGCGCGGGTGTCGCATCATCACTCCAGTCTGCCGCCGTATCCGTATCGGCATTCAAGTTCAGACGCACCAGCGAGTGTCCGTCGTCCACATCCGGAAGAGTGAAAACACTCACGTTGCTCCCCCACGAAAGCGCATCGACAGTCGTCGTCGCGCCGTTAGCATTCAACAGGGAAAGAACATCACCTGTATTCCCAAGGCCGTTACCGAGCAGTCCCTCGATACTGATCATCGGCGTGTTGTTCCACAATCCTGACGTCGTCGAGGCAGACGTGAGCACGAGGAATCCTCCTGCAGCGATGGTCGTGCCGTCGGGGAACTTGTCGTTCCCGCCAACATCAGCGATCCACCAATTCGAAAGATCGATGATCGAATCTGTCGGATTATAGAATTCTATCCACTCGTTCGCGTCGGCGCCGTGCGCGACGTCAGGATCATAATGCACTTCGCTGATAAGCAGATAATCGACTGATGGCGTCGGTGAAGGTACGAAATCGACGATCGCGTTATCGCCGCCGACGCCGCCAGGACCCGTACAATCTAATTGATAGGTGGTGGTCGCGCTCGGCGTCACGATCTCGGTCCCCGAAAGGCCCTTCGGGCCGCTCCAGCCGCCGAAGGCGGTGCACGATGTCGCGTTCGTCGAACTCCACGTGAGCGTCGATGTCGCGCTACCGGCACCCGGCGTCACGCTCGTGGGCGATGCGGTGAGGATCACTGTCGGGAGCGGATGCGCGCCGACATTCACCGTGACGCTCGCCGTCGTCGTGCCGGATTCACCGCCGCATGAGAGCGCATAGGTCGATGTCGCGCTCGGCGTCACGTCTTGCGTACCGCTCGTCGCTTTCGTCCCGCTCCATGCATCGGATGCGACGCAGAATGTCACATTACTCGTGCTCCAGGCAAGCGTCGAAGTGCCGTTCGGCAGTATCGAGGCCGGATCGGCAGTGAATGTTATGGTAGGCACCGGCGTCGGCGTGGTCGTCACGTTCACGCTTGCCGATTCCGTGACGCTACCGCCCGCACCGGTGCAGGTGAGCGTATAGGTCGTGGTCGCATTCGGAGCAACCGACTGACTGCCTGAAAGCGCCTTCGAACCGCTCCATCCGCCTGAAGCAGTACACGAAGTCGCGTTCGTCGAATCCCACGTCAGCATGGAACTGCCGCCTTGCGTGATCGATGTAGGATCCGTGGTAAAGGTGAGCGTCGGTTTTGCCGGAGGCGGGATCTCTGCGCAGAGAGCCGGATCGATGAGCGCGCGTGCTAGTCGGCTGCCGAGTATCGATTGGCGATCGCACAAACGCTTCACTACTTGTCTTGTGAGCGTCGCCGCATCCGCCGGACGCGGCTGCATAAGCAACAGCATGCTGATGAGAAGGAGTACGCTGATAACGGATGCGGGACGCGATGCGTAGACTCTGTTTTTCATATGTAAGAGTGCGCTACGCACGATCCCCCGCTCGTGCGATGGATAAATAATGTACATCTACTATACTGCCGCCTCAGGAGTGAAGCGCGGATGAAATCCGCATGCTGTGCATAACACATCAGTTGAACCGGTTCATCGCGATCTCCCTCCCTTCGGTCACGATGCATTCCAATGCTTCGCTCACACGCTTGAAGATCCCTTTCAGCTGTTCCATCTCGTCGGCTTTGAATTCTCCCAGGATGTATTTCTCGACATCCGCATCTCCCTGCGGCTTTTTCGCTGCCCCGTCCTTGCCTTCGCGCGAGATGCCGATGCGGATGCGCACGAAGCGTTTCGTCTTGAGCGCCGTCGAGATCGATTCGATGCCTTTGTGCCCGCCGGAGCCGCGATCGAACGATATCTTGATCGTCCCGAGCGGCAGATCGAGCTCGTCATACACGGCGACGAGCTTCTCCGCGGCCTTCACGCTCTTTATATAGTGCGCGGCAGCACTGCCAGTCTTGTTCATATAGGTATTCGGCACAACGGCGACGGTAATCTCCTTCCCTACGAGGCCGCGCGCGATGAACGACTTCGCTTTCGGCTCTTCTTTCCATTCGGAGAGGCCATGCTTCTGCGCGAATTTCTGTACTGCCATGCGTCCGGCGTTGTGACGCGTGCGTGCGTACTCTTCGTCAGGGTTCCCGAGGCCGATGATGACCCATGTCATCGGGTAAGTATCAAGTATCACGTATCAAGTATCAAGTGACACGGATGAAAAACTATCTTGAGGATTTTTGATCGTCTTTTCCATCGTTGGAAATTTTTTTCCACATGCAACATTCCGAATCCTTTGTGTCAATGCATTCGATGCAGTATACTTCCGCGCATGACTGATCCAGTGATGCAGGGAAACACATCACCGGAGACGCAACGAGAAGGAGCACAGACATCACCCTCTGCATTCGCATCGTACGTGATGCTCGCGCTCGGCCTCGCGCTCTTCATCCGCTTCTTCATCGCCGCGCCGTACGTCGTTTCGGGCGCGTCGATGGAACCCACGTTCGATAATTGGGATTACCTCATCACCGATCGCCTTTCCTACCGCCTTACGGAGCCCGAACGAGGCGATGTCGTCGTCTTCTGCCTTCCCGGCACGGGCGAATGCTCTCTTGTAGAGCGCCTGAAGAATCGCGAGCTCGCGGCGCCGCGCACGCTCATCAAACGTGTCATCGGATTGCCCGGAGAGACGGTCTCCGTCAGCGACGAGGGCATCCGTATCGTAAGCACCGAGCATCCCGAGGGCTTCGTATTAGATGAACCGTATCTCTCCGCCGGAAACAGGGGCGGTCCCACCGGCATGACAACGACGCTCAGCGCAGGCGAATACTTCGTGATGGGAGATAATCGCCGCGTCTCATCCGATTCGCGCATCTGGGGAACGCTTCCCAAAGAAGACATCATCGGACACGTGCTGGTGCGATTGTTCCCGCTCACGACGCTCGGCGTCCTCCCGGGTGACGCGAGCTATTCGGAAAAAACGCAGTCGAATGCGCAGGATTCAGGGCAGACGCAATGATCCAACTCAAACACACCCGTCATCAATCGACCTCCGCGCTCATCGAGCGTGCGATACGCACGGCGGAATATTACGGCTTCACCTCGCTCGAGACGTCGCTTGCGCGCGGCAAGAGCGCGCTGCCGCCGCAGAAGCTCGATACGATGCTCATCGCGCGCCGCGATGAGAAACCGCTTCTGCAAAGCGCGAAGCTGTGCCTCTCGACGCATCGTCAAGTCGGAGAGATCCCGCTTCTGTGGCGTGTGGTCAAGAATCAGTCCGGCACGCGCGAGCCTCTGGCAAGCGTCACCCTCGAACTGCACGTCGTCGGTGCTCCAGCCGCCATCGCCGAGGCGCTCCTCATCACGGTCGTGAACGCGATCGCGGAGGAGGCCGGCATCGGGAATCGCTCGCTCGCCATCAATTCCATCGGCTCTTTGGAATCATCAAATCGCTTCGTGCGCGACGTCGGACACTTCCTCCGCAAGCATATCGACAGCATCACGCCGACGCTGCGTCCGCGCGCCGTGCAGGATCCCTTGGGAACCTTGATACAACTATTCGAAAAGGGTCATCCCGCGATGCCACGCGCGCCGCAAAGCGTCGAATATCTCACTGAAGAAGAACGTCGTCGCTTCTGGGATCTCTTGGAATACCTCGAGATGTCCGGCATACCGTATGAATTGCAGGCGGGAGTCTTGGGCAGCCGCGATTTCTGGGCGCACACGCTCTTCGAAGTCGCGACGACCGATGAGGAGACCGGTTCGCGTATCGCCTTCGCTTCCGGCGGTCGCTACGATCCTCTCGCCTCGCGCATCATGGGAACTCCCTCGACGGCCGCCGTCGCTACCATCACCTGCGAAGTGCGTGGCAAGAGCGCGATCCCTCCCATCCGCAAGATAATCCCTGCCTTGTATTTCGCGCATCTCGGTGCCGAAGCCCGCCGTCGTGCACTTCCTATCCTCGAGACACTCCGCCGCGAAGGCATCGCCGTCGAACAGTCATTAATGTATGAACGGCTGCAGGAACAGATGGAGCGGGCCAAAGGCATGAAAGTCTCGCACCTCCTTATCATGGGGCACAAGGAAGCCATGGAGGGCACCGTCCTCGTGCGCGAAGTCGCGACGAATTCCCAGGAAGCCATATCGATCCCCGACCTTCCCAGCTACCTCCGCCGCCAGAAAGTACGCATCTAGTACCCTTTTTAGCCTTACTTGCCGCCTTTATAGCGGCATGTTACTATCTCTCCCACATGATCAATGCAGAGGTACAGAAGAGCGGAGCGGAGAGCGCCCTTTCGGTCATCCGGAAGTTCTCCCGCCGCGTCCAAGGGACTGGCCTCATCCAGACCGTCCGCAAGCGCCGCTACTACGAGCGCGATAAGTCCAAGACCGTTTCCAAGAAGCGTGCTCTCAAGCGCATCGAGCGCTACCAGAACCGCCTGGAGCTCATCAAGGAAGGCAAGCTCGTCGAGGAAGTCCGCCGCGGCCGTCGTCCTGCTACCGGCTCGATGAACCGCGACACCACCCAGGCTCCGGCACCGGCAGCCGGCCGCTCGTCGGGATTGGGCGAAAACACCCCTATCGCAAGATAATATTCAATATCCAATACTCAATCGTCAAACAATATCCAATATTTAATTATTAATGATTAAATATTGTTTGGATATTGGCTATTGATTATTGGTTATTTTCGTCATGGTTGATACACGCTACACGATTCGAGACAAGTCGCGTCTCCCTTTTGAAGCCATAGCACGAGCCATCCTCCCTTCCGGCTACCAGCTTTCCCTCGTCATCTGCGGCGATGATCTCGCGCAGCGGATGAACAAGGAATACCGTAAGAAAACGTACAAGCCGAACGTCCTTTCCTTCCCCATCTCGAAGAATGAAGGTGAGATTTTCCTCAATATCCGCAAAGCCGAGCGTGAAGCTCGAACCATGGGCATTCCCGCGAACTGGCGTATCGCGCACCTCTTCATCCACGGCTGCGCGCACCTCAAAGGCCACGATCATAGCGATTCGATGGATGCCTTGGAATCCAAGGTCCTCCGGAAATTCGGCTTCAAAGGCATTCCACATTAAGCGCCCGGAAATCAAGCTGTTATGCGCTACAATGTGCATACATGCAGAAGTTCTATGCGGGAATCGATGTCGGCACACACTACATAAAAGTGGTGATCGCGACGCCGCCGCAACACAACGATGCGCCGATGCAGATCCTTTCGACCGCGACCTCCGCATCAAAAGGAATCCGGCACGGATATATCGTCGATGTGAAGGAAGCGGCACGCGCCATTCATGATGCCGTGCATCGCGCATCGCAAGCCGCACGCATTCCGGTGAAGAGCGCACGCATCGCCATGGGCGGCGTCTCGCTCGAAGAAGTCCGCTCCACCGCCGACATCACGCTCACAGCATCCGGCGGCGTCGTGACGGAACATGAGATGGAACGCGTCCTCGCGGAGAGCGAGAAGCGCGCCTCGTCGCGTCTTAATAACCGCACGGTCGTCCATGTGATCCCCTTGGAATACCGGCTCGACGGCATCCCTGTCCAAGGCCGTCCCCTCGGCCTCCAAGGCACGAAGCTCTCCGCCGATACGCTGCTCATCACGATGCTCGCGCAGCATCACGACGATCTGATCGAAGCGGTCGAGGCTGCCGGCGTCGAAGTCGATGGCATCATGGCATCCCCCTTGGCGGCGAGCCTCGTCACGCTCTCGAAAGCGCAGAAGACGGCAGGCGTCGTCCTCGCGAACATCGGCGCCGAAACGCTCTCCATCGTCGTCTTCGATAACGACATCCCCATCTCCTTGAAAGTATTCCCGAACGGTTCGGCTGATATCACGAATGCGATCGCGCTCTCGTTCCAGGTGCCGCTCTCCGAAGCAGAACAACTGAAGCGCGGCGCCGTGACGGGCAGCACGATCACGCCGACACGAGTCGCCAGCGTCACGACGGTACAATTGAAAAGGATGTTCGCGCTCGTGAGCAGCCATCTGAAATCCATCAAACGCGATCGCCTCTTGCCTGCCGGCATCGTCCTCACCGGCGGCGGCGCGAGCATGACGAGCGCGGCGGATATCGCGAAGACCGCGCTGAAACTTCCGTCGCAGATCGGCGTGCCAGTCATGTCGGCACGCGCATCCACGCTCGATGCGACGTGGGCAGTCTCGCTCGGCCTCTGCCGCTGGGGCTTCGCCGAAGACCGCATCGGCCGTCACCACCCGTTGGGGGATATCATCGAACGCATGATGGATGCGGTGAAGAGCGTATTCCGTTCGCTCTTGCCCTAGCCTTCCCGTATGGCTCTAGTAAGCGCTGAAAGACGACTCGAAAAGACTTGTCCGTCAAGGATTACAATAGTTCTCTCTGTGATATCATGACCGAACTCACTCTTTCTTCTATGGCAAAACAAGTACGACCCGAAGTTGAATCGTTCGCACGTATCCGGGTCGTCGGTGTCGGAGGTTCCGGCGGCAACACCATCAATCACATGGTCTCTTCGCATGTGGTCGGCGTGGATTTCCTCGCCGTCAACACCGATGCACAGGATCTCCAGAAATCGAAAGCGAAGCGCAAGATCCACATCGGCCGCAATCTCACCCGCGGACTCGGTACCGGCATGGATCCCGATTTGGGAAAGCAGGCGGCCGAAGAGACGCGTGAAGAGATCCAGGAAGCACTTAAAGGATCGGATATGGTGTTCGTCACCTGCGGCATGGGCGGCGGCACCGGGACCGGTGCCGCTCCCGCGGTCGCGCGCATCGCGCGCGAACTCGGTGCTCTCACCGTCGGCGTCGTCACGAAACCATTCTCATTCGAAGGCGCGCAGCGCCAGCGATTGGCCGATCAAGGCATACAGGAGTTGCGCAAATCGGTGGACGCCATCATCATCATCCCGAACGATAAATTGATGCAGATCGTCTCGCGCGAGACCGGCATCAAGAACGCCTTCGCGATGTGCGATGACATCCTGAAGCAGGCCGTCGAAGGCATCTCCGACCTCATCACCACCACCGGCATCATCAACGTCGACTTCGCCGACGTGCGCACCATCATGCATAACGCCGGCTCGGCCCTCATGGGCATCGGCACGGCGATCGGCGAGAAGCGTGCCGAGACGGCCGCTCGTCTCGCGATCAATTCCCCGCTTCTCGAAGTCTCCATCAACGGTGCGAAGGGAGTCCTCTTCTCGGTGGCCGGCGGCGACGATCTCTCCATGCTCGAAGTGCAGGAAGCCGCGAGCGTCATCACCGAGGCTATCGATCCGGAAGCGAAGGTCATCTTCGGCGCCGTCACCGACGAGAACCTCAAGAAGGGCCAGGTCAAGGTCACCGTCATCGCCACCGGCTTCCCCGAGAATCTCGGCGGCGGCAAGATGGGCTATCCGACCCCGCCCATCGCCGTTCCCCAGCGCCTTTCCAAGAAGGAACCGGAGATGATGCCGATCCGCAAGGCGGCCGAGCCGTCTCCCATCATCGAGAAATCCGTCATCCCGCCGTCACAACGACCACAAGAAAAAGACCGAGAAGCTCCGAAAGAACCGCCGCGACCGGCCGAAATCCAGCCGATCCAAGGTACGAGCGATGATGATGACGTCTGGGGCGGATTCCCTTCCTTCCTAAGAAGGAAGTAGACTCGGGTATTCTCTCGGATATGTTCTCCGGGGTCGTGTAATTTTCTACTGAAAATTCACTCCTTCTCGCGCCGACGCGCTGCGAAAGACCCCGTCAAACACATCCGAGAGAATACCTCTTCGTGGTAATATGTACTTCCTATGTATGATTTAGCGATAGTCGGAGGCGGTCCTGCTGGCGTCGCGGCGGCCGTATATGCCGCACGCAAACGCCTGAAGACCATTTTGATAACGGATGACTGGGGCGGCCAGAGCACCGTCTCTCCGGAGATCCAGAATTGGATCGGCGATACGGCTATTTCGGGCACTGATCTCGCCAAGAAATTGCGCGGTCATGTCGAATCCTACAAGGGCGAATGGCTCACGATCGCGAGCCCGCATCGCGCGAAAAAGACGGAAGACAAGGGCACTCATCTCACCATCACCTGCAGCGATGGCTCGGTGCACGAAGCACACACGCTTCTCGTCGCTTCCGGTTCCAATCGCCGCAAGCTCGAAGTTCCTGGCGCCGCACAATTCGATCAAAAAGGCCTCACCTATTGCGCCTCATGCGACGGCCCCCTTTTCGCCGACATGGATGTGGCCGTCATCGGCGGCGGCAATGCTGCCTTCGAGACGGCGATGCAACTTCTCGCCTACTGCAAGACGGTCACGCTTTTCAATCGCGGAGAGAATTTCCGCGCCGACGAACTCACGGTAGAAAAAGTCCTCGCGCACCCCAAGATGCGCGTCGAGAAGAATTCCACGCTCCTTGAGGTGACGGGGGAGAAATTCGTGAATGGCCTCCGTTTCAGGAATGCCGCGGGCGAAGAGAAGACGCTTCCTGTCGCCGGCGTATTCGTCGAGATCGGTCTCGTCCCCAACACCGATTGGGTGAAAGGCGTCGTGAAGATGAATGAGATCGGACAGATCATCGCCGATCCGTACACGCAGCGGACGTCGAATAGCCGCATCTGGGCTGCTGGTGATTGTACGGATGGGAAATACCACCAGAACAACATCGCCGCCGGCGATGCGGTGAAGGCGCTCGAAGACATCTATGCCTTCGTGCACATGGAGAAAGAACACACGCCAGTTTCCGTCGAAAAAGAAGCGATAGTAGTCTAGAGAGTCCCGTCCTCCATTACCGCATTCGGCGGGATATATTTCTCCGGATCCTTCTCGGACATCCGCGTCTTCGTCTCAACTTCAGCCTGGATCTGCGTATTCGTCTCGCGCGCTCCTTTCGCATCGAAACGCGACTGCTGCCAGAAGTACACCAACGCTCCGGCAATGATGATGACGATAGCGATTCCCCACTTCATTTTGTAAATCAACTACCTCGCAGCAAGCTGACGAGGTATGTCGTCATGCTTGAGCGTCAAACAAGGTCGACTGGCCTTGGTGTAATTTTGTATAGGACTTCCCTTGGTTTTTGACATAGTTTCGTATGGTGTCTGCCGTTGCGTACTGACCGACGGTGTTTGCATAATAACCTTTCGTCCAGAAGTGACCACCCCACAGCATCCGCTTGACCTCGGGGTTCTGTTTGAAAATCTCTCGTGCCGTATGGCTCTTGATGTTCTGTACGATTGCTTGGGGGGATGCTGAGGGGACGGACTGTACGAGCAGGTGGATGTGATCACCGTCAGTGCCGATTTCGATGAAGTGGATGTCATATCTCTTTTGTATTTCAAGACAGGTTTCCGTGAGCGTCTTCACTACACCGTCGGTCAGTACTTCCCTCCGGTACTTCACGGGGCATACGATGTGATACAGCAGGCAGGTCTTGTTGTGGCTCTTGCGTATATGGCGGTCCTCCATGCAACAAACATACACCTGATTTCGTTTACCTCGCAGCAAGCTGACGAGGTATGTCGTCATGCTTGAGCGTCAAACAAGGTCGACTGGCCTTGGTGTAATTTTGTATAGGACTTCCCTTGGTTTTTGACATAGTTTCGTATGGTGTCTGCCGTTGCGTACTGACCGACGGTGTTTGCATAATAACCTTTCGTCCAGAAGTGACCACCCCACAGCATCCGCTTGACCTCGGGGTTCTGTTTGAAAATCTCTCGTGCCGTATGGCTCTTGATGTTCTGTACGATTGCTTGGGGGGATGCTGAGGGGACGGACTGTACGAGCAGGTGGATGTGATCACCGTCAGTGCCGATTTCGATGAAGTGGATGTCATATCTCTTTTGTATTTCAAGACAGGTTTCCGTGAGCGTCTTCACTACACCGTCGGTCAGTACTTCCCTCCGGTACTTCACGGGGCATACGATGTGATACAGCAGGCAGGTCTTGTTGTGGCTCTTGCGTATATGGCGGTCCTCCATGCAACAAACATACACCTGATTTCGTTGCCCTCGCAGCAAGCTGCGCGGCAATCTTT
>Ga0155144_104_pt1 | contig 50339 bp, 54 predicted proteins | sample RifCSPhighO2_01_FD_106112 | JGI IMG/M metagenome (GOLD analysis project Ga0155144, IMG submission 106112) | Parcubacteria group bacterium RIFCSPHIGHO2_01_FULL_56_18 | reverse complement strand
TGAGCACGGGACGCTGGAGGAACTATTGCAGGCGAAAGGCGCTTTCTATGAGCAATGGCAAGCGCAGAAGTTTTACTGAAAACTCTTTTCAGGCAGAAGTTTAAAGCAGTTTCAATATTTCTTTCCATACTCTTTCCGTGGCGCGGCCGTCGTTATGAGCGGCAATGGTTGTCTGCTTATGTAGGATCTGCTGGAGCTTTGAGGATTCCTGTCCTTTTTGAATCTCTCTCAGAGCCTCGATTAGCTCCGCCGGTGTTTGTACGTACCAGGCCGCGCCATACGCAACTTCGAGTGGGATGCTGTGGCCCGTGTCGCGCTTTAAATCTTCGGTCAGTTTTGGTGTCCCGACATAGATAACCCCGGGCATCTGATACAAGATGCCGATGTGATTGGTCGTGCTATATCCAGACAGGACAAAATCAGCTGCCGGGAGTAGGTCGTCGCTACTTACGATGCGTGTTGAGGGAATGTCAATGGCCTTAAGAGCGCTGGGGTTCTGTAAGAACCGCTGCACCGCCTGCTGATTCTTGGTAGTTGCACGAGAATGCATGCGGACGATAACCCTTGCGGCATCTTTCAATAATGCAGACGTCTTGATGGCCTGATCTAGTAACCCAAGAATCTCGGCGGTGCCTCCTGGTTGGCCGACAACCAGGAAAATCTTTTCATTTTCGGAAATTCCGTGATCAGTCCGAAGCCTTTGTCGATCCTGAATCCAGGTATCTTTTTTCTCTTTGATCAGATCAAAATGCGGTCCGCCAGTTACGACAATGTGCTGGCCAGAAAAGCCTTGTTTGATCAGGTGGTCTCTGGCTATTTCGTCCGTCACGCATAGGGTGTCAAGATTTTTTTCTCGCCCTAATGCTTTAAGCAGTGGGATTGCGCTGCCGTAGTAATCCTGAATGGATAGAAGAGGGGCTGGGGAGGCAATGGCAGCCCGGTAGGTTGCCATGGTTCCCTCGGCAGATTGAGAGGCGCCAAGAATCGTTACGAGCCTACTGGATGCGAAAAAACTTCTAAGTATATTTATGTCTGTTTCTGTGGGTACTCTGTCATCAATTTTCAGCGAGCCGCTTCGAAACTGCTGAGCTGTGGTGCCAACTAAGAACACCCGGACACCGCAGCCCTCAGAGAGTGCCTGCTTTAGAACAGGTGCCAGTGCATTCCAGCCGCCCCGATCAGCGGCAAGCGCATACATATCGCCTAGATTGTCCATTATTCTTACGATACCCTATCTGGTATAAAAAAATCCGGCAGCGCGAAGCAGCCGGGGTTCGGGTTACAGCAACGACATACGTACCCTTTTATGGTTACTTTGCTAGTTCACGCTTGGCCAACGCCCGCAACTGATGCATGTTGTGGCCGTCGGCAATGATTGTTTGTAAATGACCAGCAGCTTCTGCAAGGTTACCAGTTGAACTCAACACGCAGGCGAGTACCCAATGGGCAGTCATGAGAGCCTGGTCATCTTTCTTGGGAGACTCCACAACTTTTTCTGCCAGATTGCGAGCTCCGGTAGATTGATCATTGAGCATCAAAATCCCTGCCTCTACCGCTGTAATGGTTGGCACGACATCATCAACGCTCTCCGGGGTCTTCTCTACCAACTCCGTCATGAGCCCCAACCAGAACCCTTGTCGTTCCTGTAATAAGGGTGTTCTAGTCCAAATGTGAGCTAGGAGCACGTGAATTGGTGCGTTGACGTGTGCCCAGTATTGCTGCACGGGTTCTGAACTATCCCGACAGAGAGCAACGAGACTTTCGGCGGAGGCCACCAGCGGCGCGAGGTTGCAGGGTGTACTTTCCATCAACGACAGAGAAATGTGCTCTGTCTGTTCGCACAACTGAGCAATGGCAGCGCCAACCTTGTCGCCGGCAATAGAAGCCAGTTTGGCGGACCGAACCTGGTGCGTGATGGAGAGTTGATAATCTCCTCTCACCCGTGCCCAGATACCAATGTGATAGTCCAGAAGACTTTCAAGACGAGTCCGACGCGGGCTTAATTCAAGCAAGTCAATCAGACCTTGGGCTTCTTCGATTAAACGAGTGACGTACGCAGCGTCAGGATTTGGCAATCGCCGAGCCGCATTAAGAGTCATCAGCACAACGAGTGCTCGTGTGCTTGAGCGATCGCTAAGCAGTGGCGGCACTTTAAGTGCGCGTTCACAAACCGACAGCACCCAATCCCAGTGGTTGACGCTCACGCCAATCGGCCTCTCCAATTTACTCCGCAACTCGTGATCTGAAACCCATGCGTCGCGGTCAGTGGGTGTCGGTTCCGTGGTATCGGTTGTCACCAGAGCTACAACAGCCTTTGCGGCCTGCTGGAGCTCCGCGTGAGTGCCCGTGGTCAATGAAATGTTGAGCATGATCTACTCGCTTTCCTGTTAATTGTCCAGAGAACGTACCCTTGGTCCGAACGTCGGGCCAAGCACTATACTTACTCAATTTATAGGAAAAATCAACATAATGTTTCTGGTACTATGCAGTAAGATATGAAGTTAATTCTGGTAAAACACACGACCACGGATTGGAATCAACGCGGTATTTTGCAAGGGCAGACAGACACTGAGCTGTCGACGCTAGGGGTTACAGAGGCGGAAGTACTGGCCACAAAACTTGCAGATGCGGGTATACAACGAATATATAGTTCAGATTTACAGCGAGCATATCGGACAGCAGAAATTATTAATCAGCAGATAGGTGTACCTTTGGAGAGTGATGCACGTTTGCGTGAGTGCTCGTTTGGAACATTAGAGGGGTTAACACGCCAGCAATTGCAGCAGCAATTTGGTGATGAAATTCTGGTGCCGCTGGATGATCAGTGGCGGGCGTATGATTTTACTGCGTATGGCGGAGAGAGTCAGGCTCAGGTTTTGGCGCGTCACTTGGAGGTGCTTCAAGAGCTCAAGGATAAAATTGCGTATGAGGTTATTCTGCTCGTGGGGCATGGGCGCGGCTTGAGTACGCTGCTGCGCCACTTGGGCGAGTCGGCTGAAGTTACAGCCGGGAAATTTTATCTGGTAGAGTATTAATTATGAATGCTGATCTGCCGAAGCCGGAAACGGAAGCAATGATCTATGAAGATGAGTTGGTGTATGCCTGTTTGGCGAGCTATCCAGTGACTCGCGGGCACGTGGTAGTGGTTTGGCGGCAGGATGTGCCAGACTTACATGTACTGTCTGATGAGCAATATGACCACCTGATGGGCATTGTTGATCGGGTGCGGGACGCGATGCTCGCAGCGTTAAAATTGGAGAAAGTGTATTTAATCTATATGGATGAGGCTCAACACGTGCATTGGCATCTGGTGCCGCGCTACAACGAACAGGGTTTCGATGTTTTTGAGCATGCGCCGACAGTTCTGGCGGATTTTTCGTTGGCCAGTAAGATACAAAAGTCTCTCAAGATTGTTTAGATGACTACTATTAGTGGTAAAAAAATCATGGTCACTGGAGGAGCCGGGTTTTTGGGGGCCTATGTTGTTCGGGAGCTCGAGGGTCGTGGGGCGCAGGTTTTTGTGCCGACGATCGATCGGTATGACTTAACGCAGACCCATTCGATTCAACAAGCTTTCGATGATAGCCAGCCGGAGATTGTTATTCATCTGGCCGCGGCCGTTGGCGGCATTGGCGCTAATCAGGCTAATCCGGGCTGGTTCTTCTACGAAAATATCATGATGGGCGTGCAGCTGATGGAAGAAGCCCGAAAGCGGGAGGTGGAGAAGTTCGTCGCGCTCGGTACTATTTGCTGCTATCCGAAGTTCGCGTCGATTCCGTTTAAAGAGGAAAACCTGTGGGATGGCTACCCGGAGGAGACAAACGCACCGTATGGCTTGGCGAAGAAGATGTTGTTGGTCCAGAGCCAGGCGTATCGGGCGCAGTGGGGCTTTAACAGTATCTTTCTGATGCCGGTAAATTTATACGGCCCGGGAGATAATTTTGATCCGGCGTCTTCCCACGTGATTCCGGCGTTAATTCGCAAGTTTCTCGAAGCGAAAACTACTCGTAGCGATGAAGTAACGCTGTGGGGCACCGGCACACCAACGCGGGAGTTCTTATACGTCGCCGATTGCGCGCGCGCAATTGTTCTGGCGACTGAGCAGTACGATGAATCAGAGCCGGTAAACATTGGCGCAGGGTTTGAGATTTCTATTAAGGATTTAGCCAGCTTAATTGCGGAATTGACTGGTTTCAGCGGCGAAATCCTGTGGGATACCAGTAGGCCCGATGGCCAGCCGCGGCGCATGCTGGATACGTCGCGAGCTCGTGAGAAATTTGGCTTTGCGGCCACGACCGATTTTCGCGAGGGCTTAGCCCAGACCATCGAGTGGTATCGGCAGGAACTTCTCGTTAGTGAGGTGGCGAATGTTTATGCGGCAGGTGAGCTTCAATGAAGAGCAGATTGGGTTTCTGGCACAGATATGTGCTGAATTGGGCGTTGTTTCCGTAGCATCTATTGCGCTACCGTTTCTCATTGACAAATACCATCCTTCATTGGCATTATTAGGTATATCTGCAGCGATTTTCTTCTGGATACTCGGTTTCTTTGCCTTAAGTTTTAAGCGATGACTATAAGTCCTGACAATCTTCCTCTACTTCTCTTCTACTTTACCTTGGCTATTATTGGTCTCGGGATCAGTATTGTGCTCTACGCAGCTTCGCCGCGCCATCAAGGGAAGCAGCAAAAGCGCCACAACTAAAAATTGGTATAACCTGGTGGCTTAACAAGTTTCCGCTTTTTGTTTGCGATTAGTACTCGCAATCTGCGGTTGAGAAAAAATCAGTTTTAGGCTACGTTTTCTTACCACGCATTGAGTGTGGTGATCTTTGAAAGCAACTTATTAGCGGAGCATAGTGGTCTTATGAGTGAGACATGGCTATTTGCGGTGGGATTATCTCTCGTTGTTGCTGGCTTTCTTCAGGCGCTGATTAAAAGATTGAGTGATACGCTGCCGCGGGCGACCGCGATGGCGTGGCAATTCGGACTGGCAGCGATAATGGCGCTGGTGTTCGGCATGCTGAGCGGCGATTTGCGGGCTACGGCCACTGGCTTGCTCATTGCAGCGACGGGGGCGATCAACTTCTATGGTGCGTATTGCCAGTGGCGGGCGTATAGTTTCAGCCTGAGTCGGACGTCAATGCTGCAACCTCTTGCACCGCTCTGGGCGGCCCTCTTGGCAACGGTCTTTTTGCACGAGGCAGCGCTGTATGAGCAAGCATACTTACTGGCTGGCATTGCTCTGTTGCATGGCGCGGCCTTTCTGATGGCTTGGCCGCAGTCTGGCAGTACCGCTCAGGCTTTAGGTACTCCTTGGCTGCTCTTTACTCTCGCTATGATTGCCATTCAAGGTACTGCTACTTTGCTGCTGGCAGTTTTTGCGCAGGCGGTGCCTCATGGCATCTTCCTGCCCTATTGGTATACTGGCGCATTTCTGAGTGCGGCTGCCTTTGCGGTGTATACTCGAAGCCCGATTCTTCTGGCCAAGCGGCAGATCAGCCTTATTGCGCTGGCGAGTCTGATGATGGCAGGATCTATGGCCGCCGCGTTCTGGGCGTTTCAGCTGGCGCTAGCTGGTTTGGTACTGCCGCTGCAGAGCTTTGGCTCGGCCCTGCTGCCCGTACTGCTCGGGTGGTTCGTCTTTGGCGAGGCGCGAAGCTTAAGCCGCACGCAGTGGTTTGGCTTTGTGGTTGGCGGCGCGGGCTTTGCGGCGATTCTGGCCGCGACGTTGTAACAGGCGAGCGTTCTTATTTACGGACGCTCATTTTTTTATCAAGACGTCGATGACGGAGGGATCGGCCAGCGTACTGGTGTCGCCGACCTGCTCGGGGTGGTTCGTGGCCGTGGCGCGTAGAATGCGGCGCATGATTTTGCCGGAGCGGGTTTTTGGCAACGCATCGGTGAAATGAAACTCTTTAATTTTGGCGATCGGGCCAATTGTTTCCCGCACGTGTTGGTAAAGTTCTTGCTCAAGTGTAGCTGTAGGCGTGTGCGATTGTTTGAGGGTGACGTAGGCTGCCAAGGCTTGGCCCGTGAGGTCATCGGGGATGCCAATGACGGCAGCTTCGGCCACGGCTGGGTGCGAGGTGAGCGCACTCTCGATTTCGGCTGAAGTAAAGCGGTGGGCGGAGACGTTGATCGTGTCGTCGATGCGGCCGAGCAACCAGAAGTCGCCATCGGCGTCGACGCGCGCGCCGTCACCCGTGAAATACACGCCGGGAAAACGAGAGAAATACGTTTTTTTGATGAGTTCGTGGCGTGGATCGCCATACACGCCGCGCAGCATGCCGGGCCAGGGCTGCGTGATAACCAGCGCGCCGGCTTCGTTTACGTCGGCTACGGTGCCATCGGGTTGGCGCACTTCGGGAGTGACGCCAAAAAAGGGCTTGGTAGCGGAGCCGGGTTTAAGCGGCGTCTGGCCAGCGAGAGGAGTAATCATCATGCCGCCGGTTTCTGTTTGCCACCAGGTGTCGATAACGGGGCAGCGGCCGCCGCCAATGGCCTGCTCGTACCAGCGCCAGGCGGATTCGCCAATTGGCTCGCCCACGGTGCCCAGCACACGCAGCGAAGAAAGATCGTGCTTCTCTGGCCACGCATCGCCCAAGCGCTGTAGCGCTCGGATAGCAGTGGGGGCGGTGTAAAAAACGGTTCCTTTTTCCTGTTCGATAATCTGCCAGAAGCGATCCGGCTCGGGATACGTCGGCACCCCTTCGAACATAATGGTGGTCAGGCCAAGTGAGAGGGGGCCGTAGATGCCGTAACTGTGGCCGGTGATCCAGCCGACGTCGGCGGTGCAGTAATAGATATCGTCGGGCTGAATGTCGAACGCGTATTTCAGTGTTGTGTGGACATAGAGTAAATAGCCGGCGGTGGTGTGCAAGACACCTTTTGGCTTGCCGGTCGAACCGCTGGTGTAGAGCATGAATAGGGGATCCTCAGACTCCTGGACGCTTGGCGGGTAGGTATCGGCAATATCGGGATCTTGCAGAGCTTTGTCCCACCATATATCGCGTCCGGCGCGCATCGGCACGGGGGCGGCACTGCGCGACACGACGATGACGTGCTGCACGGTAGGGCAGCCTTTGAGCGCGGCATCGACGTTGCTTTTAAGCGCAATTTCTTTGCCGGCGTGGCGGGCGATGTCGGCGGTAATAATCACTTTGGCGCGGCCGTCGTTGACGCGCTGAGCCAGGCTCTGTTCGCTGAACGCGGAGAAGACAACAGAATGAATGGCGCCAATTCGAGCGCAGGCGAGCATGGCGATGGCGGCCTCGGGAATCATGGGTAGGAAAATAGTGACGACATCGCCTTTCTGAATACCCTGTTTCTTTAAGACGTTGGCCAAGCGGCAGACGGCCGTGAGTAATTCCTGGTAGGTGAGTGTTTTCCTTTCCGCGCCGTCGTCGCTGTGCCAGATGATGGCGGTTTTATCGCCGTGACCGGCGGCAACGTGCCGATCGAGGCAATTAGCCGATACGTTAAGTTGGCCGCCATCGAACCATTTGACGTAGGGCCCAACTTGCTGGCCGATCCGGGTGGGATCGTACCACAGCACCTGATCCCATTTTTTCTGCCAGAGCAGGTTCTCTGCCTGCATCGCCCAAAATTTCTCACTTGCGAGCATGCCTCTACTGTAGGTGCTTTATTTGGGTAAGCAAGGGCCTTGCTTCTCGGCCGGAAAGTGCTATAAAGGATTACTCTGTTGTGGGCGGTTCTTTACTCATTTTCTTTCGCGGAGGAAACCTGCGATGTTAGATTTCATTCGAACCAAGAATCGTTACGAGGCTCGGACGGCCGTGGTGTTTGGTGCTGCCGGAGCGCTCGGTAGTTGTGTTTGCCGGCAACTTTATGTCGGCCGTGCGCGAGTTATTGCCTTTGATCGGGATGCTGATGGCCTAGCGAGAGTTCAGGAGAAACTTTTACGCGATGCTGAGGTCATATCGCACCCCGGTACGTTCGAGTTTTTCCAGCTCGATATGGGGACAGATGAGTCAGTCGAGGCACTGCGTGCCGAGGTTTCTCAGCGGACTGACGAGGTAGACATGCTTTTGTGTGTCGCCGGCGGTGTTGTCGGTGAAGACAATGTACCGTTTCCGAGTGTTAGTACTTTCCGGCAGTCATGGGAGGAGAATTTCCTGACGGTGCCAAAGGTGATGTTCGCTTTGCTCGATTTGCTCGTTGCCGGCAAGGGAGCAATTTCGGTCACCAGTTCGGCTAACGCGGTATGCGGCCTGGGCCAGATGGCATACTCGTCCGCCAAAGTTAGCTTGCACGCATTTGTACGGTGTTTCGCCGTACAGTATGGGCACTTGGGCTTGCGAGCGAATTTGGTAGTGTTAGGTACCGCAGTCGACCCAAACTTTCCTAACGCCCGCTGGGCCAAAGCCATGGCCAATGACTCGGACCTGCTGTCAAAGATCGGCGCGTGGTCTCCACGCGATAAATCGCTCGATTCTCATGTGCCGCATCCGGAAGAAGCAGCCGCAGTGCTTTGTTTTCTGGCTTCGCCGGAAGCGAGTATGATCAATGGCTCAGAGATCGTGGCGGACACCGGCTGGGGAATATCAGTGGGGACGGCGTTTGAGATGAAGAAAGGTGGCGCATGGTTTAATCGCGTGGCGCGGTCTTCTTGAACCCATTGCGACGATACGAGTAATTGCGAGTAGCCCTGGAGAAATTCGGGGTTTTTTCTTGCTGCGCTTCTCGGCACTCATTAGGATAGAAGCATGCAGATTGGTGCAGTGATTCAGGCGCGGATGAGTTCGCAACGCCTGCCAGGGAAAGTTCTTATGCCTCTGGCGGGTAAGCCGCTCGTGCAATACTTACTTGAAAGCCTAGAACACAGCGCGCAGCTCGGTGGTGTGGTCGTGGCGACGTCTGATCAGCCGAGCGACGCTGCGCTAGCTCACTTTTGCCGGGAGCAGGAGGTGGCTTGTTATCGAGGTTCGCTTGATGACGTTACCGCTCGTCTGCTTGGCGCTGCTGAGTGGCACAGTTTTGAAGCGATCGTGCGGGTATGCGCCGATAGCCCGCTCTTGGATTGGCGCTTGGTCGACCAGGCCGTCGAATTATTTTTGGCCGGCAATGTTGAAGTCGTCACGAATGTATTTCCGCGCAGTTTCCCGAAAGGGCAGTCAGCTGAGGTTATGAGTGTTGCTGCACTGCGGCGCGCACACGCACTCATGCGGGATGCGGAGGATTACGAACACGTAACGAGATATTTCTACACCCATCCGGAACAGTGGCGGATTCAGAATTTTTCCTCGGGGCAGGCGTGGGGAGACGTCAACATGTGCGTGGATACGCGGGAAGATTTCTCTCGAGCGGAACGGCTCGTTGCGCGCCTGGCTGGGCCGACGTGGCAGTATTCCGTTGAGGAGTTAGTTGCTTTGGTGGAAGCAGAGCAAGCACTGGTGCGATGAAGAAAGTACGCGTAGGTGTTATCGGTTTGGGCGTTGGCGCACGGCATGCTGCAGCGTATGCGACGCATCCGGCGGCCGAGGTGGCAGCGCTGTGTGATCGCAACGAGGCTCGGCTGGCTGAGGTGGGCTCGCAGTACCCAACCGCTCGGCGAGCAGCTGATGCCGAGTCTGTACTACGGGACCCAAGCATCGAGGCTGTGTCAATTGCTTCATACGATGCGGACCACTACCCCCAGATTATGGCTGCGTTGGAAGCCGGCAAGCATGTGCTGGTCGAAAAGCCGGTGTGTTTGTCGCGGGCGGAGGCAACACATATTCAGCGCCTGCTCACTGGGCGACCCGAGCTCGTCTTCTCCTCACACTTTCCGCTGCGCCAAACGCCGCTGTACCGCGAGCTTACTTCTGATGTGCAGCGCGGCCGGTACGGACAGCTGTACCTGATTGAAGCCGCATACAACTATGGGCGACTCCCGAAGCTGCTGCACAGTTGGCGCAGTGAAGCGGCCTATTACTCAGTTGTACTCAGCGGCGGAGTGCATATGGTTGATCTGCTGCTGCAATTAACAGGCGAGCAGGTGACTCATGTGCAGGCGATGAGTTGCAAGATCGCGTCGGCTGGGACCGAATTTCGTTTTCCTGATTGCGTGGTGGCCACGCTGCGTTTTGCCAGCGGCCTTGTGGCGACGCTGACCTGTAACTTTGGCAACGTCTCACCCCATTTCACTCCTGTGCGGGTGTATGGTACTGCGGCGTCGTTTGAACAGGATATGCAGGGGGCCAGGCGTTATACCTCGCGCGATCCGGCTGATGCGCCCGAAGCTATTACGACGCCGTACCGGCAAGAAAAGCAGGCCGATAGCTCACCGCAGCTGCATAGTTTTGTCGACGCGATTGTCACTGGTCAGCCGCCGCAGGTTAGGGCCAACGAGATTTTTTCAGCGCTCGAGGTGTGCTTTGCTATTGAGGAAGCGCTCCGCGAGCCGGTTCGTGTATAGTGGATGGGTATGTCTTCCTCTCAAGCCGTACGGGTGCGCCAGATACCCTTTGCTCGGCCGATGATCGACGCGGCTGAGATGAGCGCGGTTACGGCAGTGCTGCGCAGCGATACGTTGGTGCACGGCCCGCACACAGAAGCTTTTGAGCAGGCTTTTGCCGCGTTTACGGGGGCGCCTGCAGCCGTGGCGGTGAGTTCTTGTACGGCGGCAATGTACCTGGCTTATCTGTATCTGGGCATTGGGCTGGGAGATGAAGTTGTTGTTCCGGCCCAGACGCATGTGGCCACAGCCCACGCGGTCGAGCTGACAGGTGCGCGGCCAGTGTTTGTGGACGCAGAGCGCGAGACGGGCAATATTGATTTAGATCAGCTGGAAGATGCGCTGACGGCAAAGACTCGCGCGATCGCGATTGTCCATTTTTTGGGTCTGCCGGTAGACATGCAGTGGCTGATGCAGATAGCTACGGCGCACGATGTATTTGTTGTCGAGGACTGTGCTCTTGCTCTGGGCAGCTACTTTAACGGCGTTCATGCGGGACTCTGGGGTGATGTCGGCTGCTTTTCATTCTATCCGGCCAAGCACATTACGACGATTGAGGGAGGGATGATGATTACGCGGCAGGCCGATTTGGCTGCGCGAGCGCGGCGCCAGCGAGCGTTTGGTGTCGACAAGACTCCCGCCGAACGGGACCGGCCGGGAGAATACGATGTACCTATCCTGGGCGGTAATTTTCGGATGAATGAAGTCCAGGCAGCGATTGGTGTCGAACAGATGAAAAAGCTGCCAGAATTTTTGGCGGCGCGGCGCCGAAACGCCGGCATTTTGCGCGAGGGCCTGGCCGATGTAGCGGCTGTAAGCTCGTTTAGGGTTGGGGACAGCGCATTTGTGAGTAGCGAGTATTGTTATGCGGCGTTGCTCGATCCGGCGCTGGTGGAGAAGAAGGGGACGATAGTCCAGTATCTGCAGGCGCAGGGAGTCGGCAGCAGCGTGTACTACCCCCGGCCTGTGCCGCACCTGACGTATTATCGGAAAAAATATGGCTATAATCTGCACAGTTTTCCTGTGGCGGCCGATATCAGCCGGCGCATGATCGCCTTGCCCGTTGGGCCGCACTTGGCGGAAGATGATATGGACTATATGGTGAACGTAGTGCGTAATGCAGTCAGTTAAAGGGAAAAAAATAGTGTTGATTGGCGGAGCTGGCTTTATCGGCCACCATTTGGCGCTGCACCTCGCTGCGGCGGGAGCGGAGGTGCACGTGATCGATAGCTTACAGGTTAACAACTGGTTGACGTTTTCCTCTTCACGACACCGCGGCAACCATCGGGAGTTGTATTTACGGATGCTCAGCGAACGGCTGGATTTACTGCGAGCGGCGGATGTGCCGCTGCACGTAGAGGATGCGCGGGATTACCATTTGCTATCACGGCAACTTGCCGACATTGGCCCTGATCGAATCGTCCACCTGGCGGCGGTGGCGCACGCGGGCGCCTCGAACAAGGATCCGTACAGTACGTTTGATCATAGCTTGCGTACACTGGAGAACGCGCTCGATTTTGCCCGCGATCGTGGCGTTGAGCAATTCGTGTATTTTTCCTCAAGCATGGTGTACGGCAATTTCCCGAAAGGCCTCGTGACAGAGGAAACGGTGTGTAACCCGCTGGGCATTTATGGGGCGCTCAAGTTTGCTGGCGAGAAGCTGGTTATTGCCTATAATCAAGTCTTTAACTTGCCCTACACGATTGTGCGGCCCTCGGCCTTGTATGGGCCGCGTTGCGTTAGTCGCCGGGTGGTGCAAATCTTTGTTGAGAACGCTCTGCGGGGAGAAGAAGCAGTCATTGAGGGCGATGGTTCCGATACGCTCGACTTTACCTACATTGATGATCTGGTTGCGGGGTTGACGTTGGTGCTGGGCAACGAGGCAGCGCACAACAATACGTTTAATCTGACGTTTGGTGAGGCGCGGTCTATTAGCGAGCTGGTGGAGATTTTGCGCCACCATTTTCCTGCTTTGAATGTTACGTATGGCCAGCGGGATCGATTAGTCCCCGAGCGCGGTACGCTGAGTGTGGCGCGAGCGCAGCGCGTGCTCGGGTATGCGCCGCAGCATAATTTGGAGCGGGGCGCGGCGGCGTACCTGAACTGGTATCGGTCATTTGTAGCACCAGAGCGCACCCCAGCGCAGGAGCAGCATGCCAGCTCTTAAAACGCGCATTGCGGTGGTGCCTGATCAGTTTGCCAGCAGCATTCTGGGCTGGCCGGTGTGGGAATTACAGCAGTTGGGGAGTGAGGTTGAGGATCGGGAGAGTTTGCGGCACCAACTGGGAGGTGGCCGAGCACTGTTGTATGCCAAGGTGCCGGTTGATGATGTGGCGGCTAGTAATCTGTTGGCCCGCAACGGCTGGCAACTGGTCGACACCAGCGTACAGTTAGAGAAAAATTTTTCTCTGCCCTACGACTTTCGACGTTCGAAAGTGAGGTTTCGCTTGGCGCTGCCGAGCGATGAAGAGCCGGTGGCGACTATTGCTCGCACATCTTTCAGCTGCAGCCGCTGGCATCGCGATGCACTGATTGAAAGCGCGCGGGCTGATGCGCTCAAAGAAGCGTGGGTGCGTAATTTTTGGCGCGGACAGCGCGGTACGCATATGGTGGTAGCGGAAATCGATGGTGCCCTAGTTGGCTTTCATCAAATAGTGAAGCAGGAAAGTGTGTTGCTCGTTGATTTGATTGCGGTCGATGCGCAGTACCGAGGCCGAGATATTGGCACCGGGCTCTTGGCGTACGCCGAGCGGCACTGCGGCAGTTTAGCCAAGATGTTGGTGGGGACCCAGCTGAGTAACCGGGCGAGCTTAAAAATGTACCAGCGGCGCGGCTTTCACATTGTGCGGGCTAGCCATACCTGGCACTACCATTTGCCCTCGGGGACCAGCGCGGGTATGGTAGAGACAGATGCGCATTGGTAACTGGGAATCCGCGCGGCGGGTGTTGGTAGTTGCGGAAATTGGCAATAACCACGAGGGAAATTTTGAGGTGGCGCAAGAGCTGGTGCGGAAAGCGGCGGCGTGTAACGTTGATGCCGTAAAGTTCCAGACGTTTAAAGCCGAAAACTTTGTCAGCCGCTCCGATATGGCGCGGTTTGAGCGCTTGAAATCATTTGAGCTTACCCCGGAAGAGTTTGCTGAGCTCTCTGCGCTGGCGCATTCGTTAGGCTTACTCTTTATCTCCACACCGCTTGACTTAGGCAGCGCCGCCATATTGGAGCCGCTGGTTGATGCATATAAAATTGCGTCCGGAGACAACAATTTTTATCCGCTGATCGAACGTGTTGCGCATACGAGAAAGCCCCTGATTATTTCCACCGGTATTACCGCTATCGATCAGATACGGCAGACGGTTGATTTTGTGCGCCGAGAGTGGCGGCGGGCGGATATTCAGCAAGGCCAGCTGGCACTTTTGCACTGCGTTGCCGCATACCCGGTGCCGATGGAGCAAGCGAGCCTGCGCTCGATTTCGTATTTACAGCAGCAGTTTCCGACGCTGACAATCGGGTATTCAGATCATACTGACGGGATTGAAGCGGCTGTCTTGGCGGTAGCACTCGGCGCGCGGATCATCGAAGAGCACTTTACCTTGGATAAGCAGTATTCCGATTTTCGAGATCATCAACTCTCCAGCGATCCGATGGATATGACACGACTTATCACCCAGATCCGGGCGGCAGAGCACATGTTGGGGAGAGTCGAGAAAAAGCTGATGCCGAGTGAGGCAACTATGCCAGCGGCTATTCGCCGGTCTATTGTCGCGGCGCGTGATTTGCCGGCCGGACACGTGGTTAGCATCGATGATCTTATCTGGTTGCGGCCGGCCGGAGGCTTGTCGCCGGGGCAGGAGGAGTTGCTGCTTGGAAAAAAGCTGACGCAGCCGGTGCAAGCAGGGGAGCAGCTGCAGGAAACTTGGGTGGTTCCCAGCGAGGAACGCCAGCGCGAGCGAACTTTGGTACCGTAGATCAAAAGAAAAAGCCCCGTTCGCGCGCAAGCTACTTGGGGTTACTGATGGCTCAGGAGACTTTAACAATGAGGTGGTGGTCATTGAGTCAATGGGGGCGTCAAAAGCGCTGCAATTTGTTGCACTATTCTGTGAGCACCTTGCTTGCCCCGCACATTAACTGTTGCGAATTCTCCGTCTACGCAAAGAAATGTGACGGACCAGGGGTGCTCAGATATAACTTGACTTGCGACTCCGGTGCCTTGCAGAACTTTCTTCCCTTTGTACTCACCCCACCTACCTGCCGTAACATAACTTTGACGACACGAATTGTTTCGGCGTAGGTGACCGGCAAGGCCTGTACCGTCGGAATAGATCGCCCCACATGACGAGCACACTGGATTTTTCTTTGAAGTCCGCTTCTGCTCGAGTGATCGTTTACCACTCTGTATCGCTCGTATGGCTTCCGTCCTTTCAAGGTGTCTTTCGTGACTCGTTTCTGTTTCTTCCAATGGGCCGCCACAGGCGAGGCAACGCGGTTGAGCCGCTCGGCCCAGCTCATGTGGTAATACGTATCGCACTGTCTTGCAGTCGCGGCAGCGGAAACTGAGTACGTTCGATTTCTTGAGCCTGGTCTGGCGTCCTCCAGGATAGCTCTTTCCGCCATAATCCGACACGGTTGGTTTTCTTCCCATGGTCCACTCCTTTTTGAATGTTAAAGGTGCTCAAATCAGGTCAGGGTAGAGATAATTTACACTTTATTTCTAGATTGTCAAATCTGTTTGGCGGTGGCGAATACATCGACGCGTTGACGCGTCGATGTGTTTTCCAACACCTGGTGTTAAACACCAGGTGTTGGTTTTGAACGATAAAAAGAAAAACCCCGTTCACATGAAAGCTACTAGGGGCCGACTGACATCAGCGCTCTTCGTTCTGGTTGGCCGAAGCCTTTTCCAGAACTCGAGCGAAGATATCAGCGATGGGGTCGGGGCAGGAGCCAGGCGGCACACAGGAGTTACAGGCAGGAGTCATCCCCCTGCCTGTGTTCCGTGTATCCGCGACGTAGATGGTCGCTCTGTTTTTGTAACAGAGCTGACACATCTCGCCTTTCGGGCATCCCCAGCCGACGACATGTAGAGCCATCTTGCTCTCCTTGGTAAGGGTGTTGGGTTTCCACTCACTCATTATTGGTGCTAGCAAGTTCCCTTTTCTCAAGGAGTTTTGATGGCCTAGGTCGTAGATACAGCAGGTACATCATCACGGTCATATTCGCGAAGAATGAAATCGGTTGGGCCGCATCTTGCAAGGTCCACGAGGGGATCGCCATAACGGCAGCTACGCATGACAACCAGAAGATCGTCCAGGCAGTTCGATCCTCTTTACTCGGGTCGTGCCACGCTGACACGAATGTTGGGATCGAGCCGATGCACGTGGCGCACTGGCTGGCCAGGATTGCTAAGATGGGGTTGCTGAATGCTTGCCATAGAGCGATACCGACAACGGCACCGACGAGGCAGAATACATCCAGCCTTGTCCATCCGGGTTTTCCATACTTGATTGCTAGTACAACAACGACCCAGTCACCGAGTACTGCCCCAATGATTTGTCCATTCAGCGCGTCTTTAGCGTACATGGCGAGGAGTGTGATGGTGCTGAGTGTCGCCCAGGTGACCCAGGATACTTTCGCTGGTCTTGCTTTATCTCGAAAGATAGCAATGATGTATGGTAGGAACCCAGCCAAGGCCAAAAAACCAGCGATCACAGACAGAGAGTTCTGGATTGTGGACACGGATAGCCTCTTTCTTCGCGAAGATTTATGGTTTTGTAAAGGACAGAAGTCCTACTGTGAGCCTCTAGAACTGAATTGTTTATGCTAGTAGATTGTAGCCATTTTGTCAAATGCTGGCAGAGGCAATACATCGACGCATCAACGCGTCGATGTGTGGGGCGCAGAGTTTCTTTGTTTCGCCACTGTTACTGCTCGGCGTCGCTTGCCTCTCCATACATCGATGTGTGGAGAGGGGGACTTGGCTTGATAGATTTGTGGTGTTTGGAAAAAAGAAAAACCCCGTTCACATGAAAGCTACTAGGGGCAAGATGCCGACTGAGAAAAATGGCTAGGCAGAAACTTCCTGCTCTACAAGTTCTCCGTCGGGAGTGATGTGCAGTTTGGCAAGCGCGCTATCGATTTTTCCGAGTTCATGCTCGATGGCTGCTTCGTAGCTCTCGTGCTTCCCTGAGCGAACTTCCGCTAACAGATCTTCGTAGCAGCCGCCCACAAAGTCCAGAATTCCCTCAACCGCTCTTCTACTAAATCCAGATGGAGGCATAGTTAACTCCTCAAAAGGTACCAAGCTTGAAATAACCACGCAGCTATCAATATGCCCGAAATACACTAAAAGTCAAGCAAGCATGCGCCAGCACAACACATCGACGCGTTGATGCGTCGATGTGTGGGATGCGCACAATCGTTATCTCACTTGTCCTGCATACCCCAGTTTTTGCGCAGTAATAAAAACGCTCCAGTCGTAATGCTGGAGCAATTGTGCAATTAGTTATCGCTTGGTCTCAGTTTTCGTTTCAGAGCTTCTGCCTCGGCTGCTCGTATTCTTTCGAGCACTCGCGGACCCTCCTCGGCTATGGTCTTGTCGAGACTCTCTTTGTCTCTTTGGCGCTGCAATTTTTTTCTCTCCGCTTGCTCGCGATCTAGCTCTTCTTCCGTTCCTCCGTAGACAATCCGCGAATACAAATCCCTTAACCACTTACGTGCTGCAGCAACGTTCATGTCATTTTCTCCTACACTTTTTGACTTGAAATTTCTTTAACGAACAGGGGTGTCTTGGGTGTACGAAACTGTGTTGCCTGTTTAGCCGTTTTGCTGGTTCATGTCAAGAATTGAATGGGTGGCGGGCCGGGCGGGGAGGGGTTATAACTATATTTATGTGTGGAATTGCGGGATATATTGGGCCGCGGGAGATTGAGGCGGGAATTATTGACCGGACGCTGGGATTAATGGAAAATCGCGGGCCGGATCACCAGGAACACCGGCGGGTGGCAACGGGTGCAGTGAATGTTGATTTGCTGCATGCGCGCTTGAGCATTATTGACCTTGATCCTCGCTCGAACCAGCCCCTGACCATTGGGCCGGCGACGGTCGTTTTTAACGGCGAGATATATAATTATTTAGAGCTACGGGCTGAACTGAAACGGCGTGGAGTTAGTTTTACGACACATTCTGACACCGAAGTTTTAGTGCAAGCATATTTAGTGTGGGGCGAGAAGTGCGTGGAAAAATTCGAGGGCATGTGGGCTTTCGCGATTTGGGATCAGCAGAAGCAGCGCCTGTTTTTGTCGCGCGATCGGTTTGCCGAAAAGCCGCTGTATTATAAATCGGCCAGAGGCGGGTTCTATTTTGGCAGCGAAGTAAAGTTTTTACGCTCGCTGCTTGATCGGCCACTCGCCGTTAATCAGCGCCAGATCCTCCGGTACTTAGTGCACGGGTATCGATCTCTCTATCAGCATGGCGAGACATTTTTTGAGGAAGTACAAGAAGTGCCGTACGCGTCGAACATGATTATCGATTCTTCGGGCAAGCAGCGTACGTATCGCTACTGGGAGCCGGCGTATCGGCCGCAGCAGATGACAATCGCCGAAGCTATTGAGCGCACACGAGCTGCCTTACTCCGGAGTATTAAGTTGCGCCTGCGGGCCGACGTGCCGCTGGCATTTTGTTTAAGCGGCGGGGTTGATTCTGGCTCTCTTATTTCACTTGCGGCCAAAGAACTCAACCAAGAAGTCGCGGCGTTTTCTATGGTGGTCAGCGATGCGCGGTACAACGAGCAAAATAATGTTATGGCCACCGCCCGCGACGTTGGTTGTGAGCATACGCTGATTCAGCTTAAACCCGGGGCGGATGTTTTGGACCGGCTGCAGGCGCTGGTCGCTTACCATGACGCACCGGTCGCGACGATTACTTTTTTCGTGCATGAGTATTTGATGGAGGCAATGGCTGAGCGCGGTTACAAAGTATCGGTGTCGGGCACATCAGGAGACGAGCTCTTTTCCGGATACTATGATCACTGGTTACTGCATTTGCTGGAGATGCGTAATCATCCTGATTTTGCGCAGCGTCTTAAAGAGTGGCAACAGTACATTCAGCCGTTGGTGCGCAATCCCTACTTGAAAGAGCCGCGTTTGTTTTTTGATAATCTTGAGGAGCGGCGCTATTTGTTTCTTGATCGGGACGTATTTGCTCAGTACTTGAGGCAAGACTTTACGGAAGAGTTTTCGGAGCATCACTTTACCGCTTCCCCTCTGCGCAATCGGATGCTCAACGAGCTGTTTCACGAGGCGACGCGCGTGGTGCTGCATGAGGATGATCTGAATGCTATGAAGTATTCAATCGAAAACCGCAGCCCCTACTTAGACACCAGGCTCTTTGAGCTGGCATATTCGATTCCGCCAGAGCACTTACTGAAGAACGGGTTTGGCAAATATGTGTTGCGGGAAGCCATGCGGGGAATTCTGAACGACCAGGTGCGGCTGAGCCGGCAAAAGTTTGGGTTTAACGCGCCTTTTGCCGATTTGATTGACGTGAACAACGCGTCGGATTGGGACTACCTGATGAGCGACGGGCCGATCTTTGAGCTGGTTGATAAATCTAAAATCGCGGTTGCACTGCGTGAGTCAACGATGCCGGAGAGCATGAGCAAGTTTTTGTTTAATTTTGTTAATGCGAAACTGTTTCTGGAATTGCAGGCAGGGAAGGCGCAGTCCGTTGCAGACGGACAGCGCGACATGATACGCTCTCGGACATGACATATTGCAAGCGCTGCGTGCTGCCCAATACCCGCCCTGGCCTGGTGTTGGCGGAGGATGGGGTATGCAACGCCTGCCACTATGCCTGGCGGAAGCAGCATGAGATTAATTGGCATGAACGCGCACAGGAGTTTCGGACGCTGGTTGCTCAGGTCAAGGAGAAGCGGCGTCCCTACGACTGTGTCATTCCGGTCAGCGGAGGCAAAGACAGTTTTTGGCAGGTGCTGACGTGTCTGGAGTGGGGTCTGAGGCCCTTGGCGGTTACCTGGAAACCGTCGGTGCGCACGCCCATAGGGGTCCGTAATTTGGGGGCCCTCATTAATCTTGGCATTGACCACATTGACTTTCGAGTGAATCCGCATGTTGAGCGCCGGTTCATGTTGCGGTCTTTCATTGACAAGGGAACTCCGGCGGTGCCGATGCATCTGGCCATGTTCAACATTTCTCTCAACGTGGCATTGGCGCACAATGTGCCGTTGATGGTTTGGGGAGAAAATTCATCGGAGGAGTATGGAGCGGCAAGTGAGCAATTTGCCGGGAAGACCATGGACGAAAGCTGGCTCAAGACTTTTAATACGCGCGGCACGAGTGCGGCCGATTGGGTAAGCGAAACATTGACCCGCGCGGAGCTGGAGCCGTATTTCGGTCCGTCTGCAGAAGCTGTTGCTAAGAGCGGACTTGTTGCTGTGTTTCTCGGACATTATTTTCCCTGGGATCCGCAGTATAGCCGCCAGGTGGCCGAAGCGCGCGGTTTTACAAAAAACGCTGGGAATCCTTTAACTGGTTTTTATGATTTTGCTGATCTTGATGACACGACTGTGGCTGTGCATCACTGGCTGAAGTGGTACAAGTTTGGGCTAACGAGGACATTCGATAATCTGTCACTCGAAATTCGGCACGGCCGCATGACTCGTGATGAGGCGATTGAAATTATCAAGGACCGGCGTGACGAAGTGCCGCGTGAGGCGATCCAGCAGTTTTGCGATTATGTTGGGATTACCGTGGAAGGCTTTTATGCCATTGCAGAAATGTATCGTAATCAGGGCATTTGGAAGCGCATTGATGGCGAGTGGCAGCTGCCTGGGTTTTTAATCAAGGACTGGTCGTGGCATGAAAATAACCGAGAAACAGCCTCCCAGAAAATTTGAAGCTGGTTTTGGCGAGAAAGTTCAGATGCTAGATTGTGGCACCGTTGAGCTTGCTTCGGATGAACAGATAACTTTTTTGACGCAGGAGAGAGCGGAGTATGATGTTGTGCGGAAAGAGTGGGGCTTTTATGCTACGCCGTCGACCAACGGGCGGCTGATCCGCTTTGGGCTGAGAGCGGCGCTCGTGAAAAACTTGGCGGAGCGATGGTACGTGGTGCTGGTCGAGACAGACAAACAGGAGTTGTTCCAGCAGTACTGCGACACAGAGAACCTTGTGGTCATAGCCTGGTTGGATGACGGGCCGACGCTTAAAAAGTTAGCCAAGCAGGGAAGCATATTGGTTGAGTAGTATGGTAGTAGCCCGCGCATCGATTGGCCGCAGAATTTTTGATGAGCTGCAGCGGCGCTGGCGGCTATGGCATGTTGACGTGCGGACGCGGCGTTTTATTAAACACAATCAGCGCATCTGGCGTCGGCAGCAACAAGGCATCGGCGCGCCGCAGGTTCTGATTAATGTTGATGCGCTCGGCGTGAACCACATTAGAATTAGTTATGTGGCTAATACTCTGGCGCGTGAGCATGATGCGGTGATCAAATCATATTCAGCTGCGCCGCTGAGTCGGCAGCGAAGATTAAAGAAAGTGTATGAGTCGTTCGGCGTTACGGGTCATATACTAACGCAGCTCAATGCGGGTCAGCGCCAACAGGTGCGCGCAGAGTTTAGAAAGACTCGTTCTCGTTTGAAAACCCGGCAGAATGTGCTTGATGTGGCTGTGAAGGGTGTTCCGCTGGGCGATGATATTTACGATACCTATTTGCGCGAAGCGCGGCGTGGGACGGTGCATCTTGCTGACCCCCTCTTCGATCAGGTGCTTGAGCGGTCAATCGGCCTGGTTATTTTTTGGCATGATTACTTTGCGCGTTACGACGTTACGGCAGTGGCGGTCAGTTTTGATGCGTACATTGACATCATGGCGCTTGTTAAAGTGGCTCACGCCTATGGTGTTCCGGTGACTAATGTTGATTTGGTTGCACCGGCCCGGCGCGGTACGTCTACGACTGCCAATGCTCATTTTGCGCACTTGCACGAATGGTTTTTGCGATTGTCTTCATCAGAGCAACGCATTGGCTTAGCAAAAGGCAGGGAGCACTTACAGCGGCGACTGAACGGCGAGATCGGCGTTGGCATTTCGCACTACATGCAGCGCTCGGCTTTTCACGCCGGGCGCAGCGCTTCGGTGCTGTGGCCGAGCGATCGGCCGAAGATTCTGGTTTGTACACATGAATTTTCTGATGCGCCGCATTGCTATGGCGAGATGCTTTTTTTGGATTTTTATGATTGGGTGGACTGGCTGGGCCGGCTTTCGCGAGACGTGGACTATGATTGGTACGTAAAGTTACACCCGGGCCACTGGGATGTGTCAGAAAAAATTGTGGCCGGCTTACTTATTAAATATCCGGCGTTTACGCTGCTTCCTGCCGACACGTCGCATCATCAGCTCGTGGAGGAGGGTATTAGCTGCGTACTCACGTGCATGGGTTCGGTTGGGCATGAGTATCCGGCGCTCGGCGTACCGGTGATCAACGCGGCATATAATCCGCATGTAGCATATAGCTTTTCGCATACACCGAAGACGATCGATGAATTTCGGCGCTTAATCCTGACCGTACCGCGGGAGAAGCAAAATATTTCACTCGCCGAAATTCATGAGTTCTTTTACATGTTTAACTATGATCTATTATCCGATAGCGTTGGTTTGACCTGGTGGCGGGAGTTGATGGAATCGCTGGCACAGGGGGAATCGCAGCGGCCAGCTGTGTATGCGCAATTTTTGGCGAGGTACACTCCGGCACAGCATGAAGCAACGCTGCGGCACCTGGCGTGGGCTCTGGCCCAAGACGTAACGCATCCCGCTGAACTGACGCTCCGGCGGCAGGGGGTAGACAAGTCTATCCAGGAGTGCGTACGCTAGGGTAAGCTTTTGTGTATGCATGTGTTGGCAATTATTCCGGCTCGCGGGGGTTCAAAGGGGATTCCGCTGAAGAACCTGGCGCTGGTGGCTGGTAAGCCACTGGTGGCGCACTCCATTGAACACGCCCTGGCAGCCAAGCTGGTGACGCGAGTGATCGTTTCGACCGATCATGAGGAGATTAAGCAAGCCGCGGTAGCGGCTGGGGCGGACGTGCCGTTCCTGCGCCCGACTGAAATTTCCCAGGATACCTCGGTTGACCTGGAGTTGTTTCAGCATGCGCTGCAGTGGCTCAGGGAGCACGAAAGCTACGAGCCAGATGTGGTTGTGCAACTGCGGCCAACGGCACCGTATCGTCAGCCGAAGTGGATTGATGAAGCGGTGCAGCTGCTAGCGGGTAACCGAGCGGCCGACTCTATTCGTTCTGTCTCGGAGCCGCGCGCTCACCCCTATCGCATTTTTCGTATTTCTCCCGAGGGCTGGCTCGATCCAATCATGAAGCATGAGCATCCCGCGCCGCACGACTTACTGCGTCAGCAGCACCCACCGATGTATCACTATAACTGCGTGATTGATGTGACTCGGCCGCAAACGATTTTTGAAAAGCAGTCGATGACCGGAACGAACATTGCACCGTACATTATGAATCCGGATGACGTGTTTGATATTGATTCACCGAGAGATTTGGAGCTGGTGCGGTTCTTTATGGAGCACCTGCAGGCTCAGGAGCAGGTTCCCGCTGGTGGATAACCCGCGCCGGTACCCCAACGGCAACAGCATTGGCCGGAATATCTTTGGTAACGACGGCTTTGCTGCCGATCACGGCGCCGGGCCCGATGGTGATGCCCGCAAGCACGGTAACATGGCTGCCAAGCCAGGCGCCGTCGCCGATGGTAATCGGCGCGTAGGTGTGGGGTTGGTCCATAATTGCTTGCCCGGCGGCCATGCCGTGATTCGAGCTCTGGATGTACGAGTAACCGGAGATCAGCACTTTTTTCCCGATGGTGATGTCCGTGCCGCAGTTGATGACTGTACCGATGCCGATACGCGTGCTCTGCCCGATACTGAGGGTGGCGTTGTTGGCCGCAACGAGGCGGACATTGTGGTCCAGCCGGCAGCTGTCGCCAATAATTATTTTTCCTCGCTCGCGGTTGCGCAGATCGACTTCGCCCATGAGCTGGACGCTTTCGCCCAGGCTTATGTCCTGCGCGCGGCCGGCGATGGTCACGCGAGGGGCACCGCGGACCTGTAATCTGCGGCCAACCGTAACGCCGCGCCAGCGCAGCAGAGCGCTGATTAGGAGGCTGTACGGTTGCCAGGCTGCGTCACCCAGCAGCAGGGCTAGTACTTTCATGCTTTCACGGTAGTATGATTTTAATGAAGCTATTTAGAGAATACCAGCAGGCGTCGCTGGTAATGACTGCAGACGATGCGCTGGAGGCAGCGCTGGGGCGCGCGATTGAGCGCTATCGCATAACGCACGTGTTGGAATCGGGTACGGCCGAGGGCACCGGGTCGACGCAAATGATCGCGAAGTGCTTTGGCGAGCGAACACCGGAAGCGTTTGTGACGATAGAAGCCAATTGGGAACGATGGCGAACGGCGCGACGTAATTTGGCCCGCTGGCCGTTTATCAAGTGTATATGGGGGCAGACAGTGCCGGTGAACGAGGCGGTGGATTTTATTGCGCACGATGAGGCGATTTTACACCACGAGCGTTACCCGGATCTGTTTATTGATGACGTTGATGACCCCGTTGGTTTTTATACGGCTGAGTGCCGGGGCGAACGCCAGCGGTCGAGCTGGCTTACGTTGGCAGAGTATGTCGATCGGATGTTTCGGCACAGCGGGGACAGAGTGCTTGGCCAGTGGCTGGAGCGCATGAAAGAAAAACGACCGTTGGTTGTGTTGGATTCGGCAGGAGGAATCGGTGTTTTAGAATACCGTATTGTAATAGAACAGCTGGGCGGAACGCCCTATTTCTTGTTGTTGGATGACGTGCATCACCTGAAGCACTTTCGCAGCCTGCAAGACATTAAACACCAGCCATCTTTTTCGATACTAGGAGAGAGTGCCGAGCATGGCTGGGTTTTGGCGGCCCACCGCGACGAGCGCGCCAACAAGTAATGAGAATTCTGGTTGTTCGCCTGGATGCGATCGGCGATATGGTGCTGATGTCGCCATTCATGCGGGAGCTGAGGCGTTTTCATCCTGAAGCTGAAATAACGTTATTAGTTCAACCGCTTGTTTTTAACTTAGTCGAACATTGTCCCTATGTGGACAAGGTGGTCACAAACTGGAGCTGGCGTTGGTTCTGGCGGCGACGGTGGGATCTGGCTCTTGCGCCGCGCTTTGATGTGGACCACTTTGGCGCCAACCGGGTTCTGTGGCTCAGTTTTGCCCGGCGGAGGGTTTGGTGGCGCAACGCGGATCGATTCACGCAGGCACCCAGGCACGAGGTGGAGCGTAATTTGGAAGTACTGAGCTGGCTTGAGATACCAGAGGCGAGCGAACGGCTCGAGAATTGGCGCACGCCCGCGGATACGGCGCGGGCTGAGCAGTTGCTGGCAGCTGGCGGAGGCGTGCCAACGGACACGGTATTCGCTTTTGTACCCGGCGCAAGTCACCCGGCGAAGCAGTGGGATTTTAATAAGTTTTTAGAACTTGGCGAGTGGCTTATCGATGTCCACAGAATAAAATTACTTGTCATGGGGGGCAATGATGAGAAACTTCTCGGTGAAGAGCTACAGCAACGTTTTGGTGATGCGGTCGTAGACGTGACTGGGCAAACAACCTTGCGCGAGGCAGGTGCATTGCTACAGCGCTGTCGCCTGTACGTGGGTAATGATACTGGGTTAATGCACCTCGCCGCGGCTGAGGGCGTGCCCGTGGTGGCGCTGTTTCGCCACCCGCTCTTGGCCGATGCGCGAGCTCGCTCTTCGCCAGTGCGCTTTCGGCCCTGGGGAGTGCCGCATGTTGTTGTGCAACCGCGCGAGGGTGACATCTCGACTATTTCCGTGCACGATGTACAGCATGCGATTACTACTTTCATCGGGCCTCGCTTTCAAGTGCTTGAGTCTGCATGAGACGGAAGCATTAGCGCTTGACATTGGCTACGACGGCCTCGAGCTGATGATGCCGCCGCGTGGGATGACGTCCGGCGAGACGGACCGCGATACGGATTTTGCCAGTGTGTCGCGGGCACCGCTTGTTCACGCCGGTGGTGACTTATTCGATGTTCCGCGCTATACGCAGTCGCTTTCCGAAGCAGTGGCGGCCGCACGGCAGGCAGGGGCGACCATGATCAATGTTCACCCGCCCGCGGCGCAATTTGGGGGACGCGCTCATGTGGTCTGGGGTATTGAGTATCTGCAACAACAGCAGCAGGCACACGGTATCGACTTTTTATATGAAGTGTTGGTTGATCCAGGTGGCGTGGCTGTTGAGCGGCAGGCTTGGTTTGCCGCGCGACAAGCTTACTTCACGCTAGATGATTGGGTGCGAGACGTTGAGACGTACGATCTTCGGGCGACACTCGATACTTGCCATGTGGGAACATGGGGGGTTGAAGTGGCGCAGTACGTGGAGCGGTTGGGAGATCGCTTGGCCCACGTTCATTTCAGTGATTACAATCGCACCACTCGCCGAGAGCATTTGGTGCCGGGTGAGGGCGATGTTGATCTGACAGGGTTTTTACGGGCATTGGCAGCGCGGCGGCCTGAGATTACCTTGACTGTCGAATTGAATCCGGTGGAGACGCCGGCGGCAGTGCGCGAGGCGGCGGAATGCAGCCGCGAGTATATTGCGCAGGCGCTGGCGGGGGAGCTATGATACGGCGATGAGTGTCATTTTTGTCGGTGCGCTCGATGACTATTTTGTCAAAGTAGCCGAAGAACTAATCAAGCGAGGGGTAGCGGTATCGTGTTTTTTGGATCGGTTTGATAATCCAGCTAAAAAAAAGCCAGTCTTTAAAAACGTGCAAGATATTGACGCGCGCCAGTTTATGTATCCCGAACATATTTTTGCGTTAAATCAACACACTGGCGAAGTTCTCTCGGAGGAGACACTGCGGGTTTTTGAGCATGCGGAGAGCGTTTTCTTGTCTATTACTGACCGCTTTAGTATTTCCTTAAGTGTCATTGTTCGCAAAATGCTATTTCGTGAGCTCTTGCTGCACTTCTATCACTTTATTCGAAAAGGCGGCTATACCCATATTATTTTCCCCAATGCTCCACATGGCGGTTGGAATAGTGTTTTGTACTTTGTTGCCAAGCATTTTGGCTTGCGTACACTGGTACTAGAATATACTCGGATCAATGACCGGATGGTTGTGTGGGAAGACTACGAGTCAGTGAAAAAGGTGCCCGTTGATTTTTTGCAGGGTGAAGATCAGGCAACGATTGTCGCGCGGATCGATGAAGAATTGTATCGGGAGGCGTTTCGTGAGAGCGAATGGCTGAAAGACTCAAATCGAGTTAATGTTGCTACACTACAGCCGCGAGGTTTGGTCTCGTATGCGCTGGCGTATGCGCAGGAAGCGGTTCGGGTGCTGGGGAGCGACTGGCGACTCGCGGCAGGGCAGCCGACGTATGCGGGGCGAGCGCCTATGTTTTTGAACGAGCCGCAACATCCGCTTGTCACGGCAACTCGGGCGTTTTTGGCGCGGCGCCAGTATCAGCGGCTGCGGCGTTTTTATGACCATTTAGCCCGGCCAGCGCCTGCTGAGGCACCCTACGTGTTGTATTTTCTTAACTATCAGCCAGAGAAGACCACAACGCCGCTGGGTGGCGTCTTTGACGATCAAATCTTAGCGGTGCGCACGCTGGCGGAAGCATTGCCGAGCGGTTGGCACGTCTACGTTAAAGAGCATCCCCGCCAATTCTCCGGTGTGCTTGATTCGGCTCCCTTTCGGTCTGAGGCGTTTTATCGCCGCTTAGCCGCACTACCGCAGGTTCAGCTTTTGCCGGTTGACAGTGATGCACTAGCTCTGATTGACGGAGCGGTGTGCACGGCCACCGTGACCGGTAGTGTTGGTTGGCAAGGCATGCTGGCCGGTAAGCCGTGTATCCTGTTTGGCGTTTCGTGGTATTCACCGTGTCGTAGTTGCTACAATGTGAAATCACTGACTGACGTGAAAGCAGCACTGGCTGACATTGCGCACACAACGCCCGTCCAGGTTAAAGAGGATTTGCTCAAGTACCTGGCGTTTGCTCAACATGATTTACTCTTGGGAAGCAACAATGAAACTTTTGCGCGGCGCTCGCGTCGGTCGCTCAATGAACTAGCAGTTGGTCTTGCGAAAGGGCTGTTCGCTCGTCTAGCACCTCAACCACTCTATGAAAAGCAGTACACAGCTTAGAGCGCTGCTTGAAAGCGCGCAGCTGGAATTTATGATGGAGGCGCACAGTGGCCTCTCGGCTAAAATTGTGGCTGAGGCTGGCTTTACGAGCATTTGGGCGAGCGGGCTGACGATGTCGGCGGCGCTGGGGGTGCGTGATAACAATGAGTTGTCTTGGACGCAGGTTTTAGATGCCTTGGAATATATGACCGATGCGGTCGACATTCCGATTCTGCTGGATGGTGATACAGGGTACGGGAATTTTAATAACGCCCGGCGGCTGATTACGAAGTTGGAACAGTGCGGCGTCGCGGGCGTGTGTATTGAGGATAAGCTCTTCCCGAAGACGAATTCTTTTATTGATGGCGAGATGCAGCCATTGGCCGAGGTGGGTGAGTTTTGCGGCAAGATTCGAGCGATGAAAGACAGCCAGCGCGACTCTGATTTTGTGGTCGTAGCGCGCGTGGAGGCTTTTATTACCGGCTGGGGCTTGCCAGAGGCACTGCGGCGGGCGGAAGCCTATCGACAGGCTGGAGCAGATGCGATTCTTATTCATAGCAAGCGCCCGGATGCAAAAGAGATTTCAGATTTTATGACGGAATGGGCTCGTCGGCACCCGATCGTGATCGTGCCGACAACGTACTGGCAAACACCGACTGACCATTTTCGGGCCATGGGCGTTAGCCTGGTGATTTGGGCGAATCAGCTTCTGCGCGCGTCAATTACGGCTATGCAGCAGACAGCGCGGGTTATTCACGACCAGGAGAGTTTGGCAGGTGCCGAGCAGCAGATTGCGTCGGTAGCCGAAATCTTTCGTTTGCAGGAGGCGGCTGAATTGCAGCAAGCAGAAGAGAAGTATCTGCCCCAGCGGGCCGCATGACAACGTGGGGCCAGGTCTGGGAACGCAAGGGGCTCGGCGCAACGCTGCAGCCCACGCTTTCGGAATTACTCCAGCGCGACGGATTTGATAGTGGTGGGGGTAACATCAGTGAAGCTGTTTGGCAGCGCTACGTGGATTGGGTACTAGAAAAAGTTGACCTGCCCGCTGCTCGATCGGTTTTGGAGGTGGGCAGCGGGGCGGGAGCATTTTTATATGCACTGATGGAGCGAGGCAGTCAGGTTACCGGGACTGATTATTCGGCTTCGCTGATTGCGGCAGCCCGGGCGGCGATGCCCGGCGGCAGGTTCTTCGTTCATGAAGCGCGACATATTGCTGAAATTGATGGTTCATTTGATGTGGTTATGGCGAACAGTGTCTTTCAGTATTTTCCTGATCAGCCGTATGCCCATGACGTACTGCAGGGCATGCTGGCAAAAGCTACCAGCACCGTCGCAATTTTAGATGTTTATGACGCTGCGCAGCGAGAAGAGATGGAGGCCGTGCGGCGTGCTGGGTTGACTGAAGCCGCATACACGGAAAAGTATCGGGGATTGGCCCATCAGTACTATGAGCGCGCTTGGTTTGAAGCGGCGGGTGGGGCGAGCGGTTGTGAGGTCGAGGTAGTTGACCAGCCGAAGTGGCTGTGTGATGTTAGTAAATGTCGTTTTAGTGTTTTTATACGCAAGAAATCTCCATGATTACCACAGCAGCAATTTTGGCAGCGGGGTGGGGCAGCCGTCTCAAAGAACTTACGGAATATATGCCAAAAGGTTTGGTTAAAGTGGGCGGTGTGCCTCTCTTGGATCGTTCAGTGCGCTTGCTTAAGGGAGCTGGGATGAAGCGTATCGTTATCGGTACCGGCTATTGGGCGTCGATGGTGGAAGATTATTTCGCTGGAGATGGGGTTGTTCAGTGTGTTCGGGTGGACCGCTACCGAGATGTGCAGAGCATGTATACTCTCGCCGGTTTGCGCTCAATATTGACAGACGATTTTATTTTGCTGGAGGGTGATGTGCTGTATGAGCCGCGCGCGCTCCGAGAAATACTTGGCTCCAGGCAGCCCGATGTGATTTTGAGCAGCGATTTAACTCAAGCCAATGATAGCGTTTTTATTGAAACCGATCCGGCGGGGCATGTGCAGCGCATGTCGAAAAACAAATCGGATCTGCGCAACGCCGAGCATGAGCTGGTGGGGATCAGCCGCATTTCCCGGTCGACGTACCAGTGGATGTGCGAGTACTTTGAGCGACAGAGCGGTTTTCATGCAGATATGTACTATGAGGAAGGATTAGTTGAGGCGGCGGCGCATCGTCCTATCACTGTGCACCGTGTCGACGGCCTCATTTGGTGCGAAATTGACAACCAGGAGCATTTAGAACGCGCAGCGGTCGAAATTTGGCCGCGTCTCAAGTCTCAAGAGGCCGTGCATGCAACCGCGGCTTGATGCTAGAAAATTTGTTGATGCACTGGTAGAGCTGGGGTTTACCCTGGGGAGCGGGGTGCCCTGCTCGTGGCTGAATAGTTTAACGAATGAAATGTTAAACCGGCGCGACGTTCGCTACGTAATGGCGGCCCAGGAAGGCGAGGCGGTGGCTATTGCGGCTGGCGCAGATTTGGCCGGGCAGCGGGCGCTGGTAACGCTGCAGGGATCAGGATTAACTAATGCCGGCTCGCCCCTGACATCGTACAACTACCCATTCAGACGGGGGTTGTTGTTATTTGTCAGCTGGCGGGGAGAGCCTGGTGTCCCGGATGAGCCGCAGCATGAGCTCATGGGCGAAATTACGGAAGCACAGCTTGATCTGTGGCGTATTCCGCATCAGCGGCTGGCAAGCGAATTACCAGATGCTATCTCGCAACTTCATGGCGCACTCCGGCATCTGGATGCTGGGCGCAGTTTTGCGTTTGTTGTCCGCCGGGGGATGTTTACCGACGTAGTGCTCACGGCAAGGCAATCGCCGATTTCTCGTGAGCGACCCAGTCGGCGGGCAGCCCTGACGGCGCTCTTGGCGTATCGTGATCAGGGAACGATGTTGCTCGCGACGACCGGCTACACGGGGCGCGAATTGTTTGAGCTTGGGGATTCGCCAAACCAGCTCTATATGGTTGGATCGATGGGCTGTGTTAGCTCGTTAGCCTTGGGGCTTGCTCTGGCACAACCTCAGCGTCGTTTTATTGCCATCGATGGCGATGGAGCCTTGCTCATGCGCTTGGGGTCGCTCGCGACTAACGCCTGGGCGGCGCCGCCTAATCTGCTGCACGTGGTGTTGGATAACGGCGGGCATGAATCGACCGGCGGGCAAGCGACGGCAGCAGGCGTTGTTGACTTTCCCGCCCTGGCGTGGGCGGCGGGATATCCGCGTTCGGTTGGCGCTTCTGATCTGGCAGGATTTGACGAGGCCGTGGCAGACTGGCACCGGGCGCCCCAGCTGACGTTTTTGCATCTTGAGACCGCGATGGCTACCGGAGCTCTTGGTCGCCCAACGGTAACGCCAGCGGAAGTCGCTGCGAGGTTGCGCAATTATCTAACGGTTTCTGAACCCGTGCAGGCACGGTAAATCCTATGCGACCGCTTCTTTTTACGCCCGGGCCGGCAAATGTGACTGATACGGTGAAACAGGCCATGACGGTGCCGGATGTTGGCTCACGGGACAACGATTTTATGGAGATCATGCGGGCAGTGCGCGAGAAACTTACTGCGCTCGCCGATGACTCTGGCGACTATACAACCGTCCTGCTCAGCGGCTCTGGCACTAGTGCTATGGAAGCAGCGGTGTCATCGGTGGTACCGCCAGGCGGGAAAATGTTGGTTGTGGTCAACGGCGCCTATGGCCAGCGGCTGGCAGAGATAGCGGCTACGCACGGCATTGAAGCGGTCGCGCCTCCCTTGCCGTGGGATCAGCCTCTGGATGTGCGCGTCATCGCTGAAGCGCTCCAAAGTAATCAGATCGCTTGTCTGGCTATGACCCATCACGAAACGACGACCGGCATGAGGAATCCGGTAGCCGAGATCGGGGCGCTTGCCAAACAGCATGGCGCAATATTTATTGTTGATGCTATTTCAAGCTTTGGCGGAATTCCGTTTCGTCTCAGTGACTGGTATATCGACTACCTGATTGGTTCATCTAATAAATGCCTGCAGGGCGTGCCGGGCGTGCCCTTTGTTGTTGCCCGCCGCGATGTGCTCGAGCGTTTGAGCGCGTACGAGCCGCGAACCCTTTCGCTTAATCTTTATACGCAGTACCGGAGTCTGGAGGATACGGGACAATCCTTATTTACCCCCAATACGCATGCCATGCTGGCGCTCCAGCAGGCTTTGCAGGAACTGGATGATGAGGGAGGCGTTGCGGCCCGCTATGCACGCTATACCGCCAACTGGCGGGCTCTGCGGGCAGGCTTGACTGAACTTGGCGTTGATCTGCTTTTGCGGGAAGAAGATGAAGCGCACCTTTTGATTACGGCGAAGCAGCCGGCGGGATTTGATTACGAGAAGTTTTATGCGCAGATGAAAGCGCGAGGCATAACGATCTATTCCGGCAAGCTGGTGACGCTTTCGGGCGAAGCCACGCTACGGTTCGGGGTGATCGGCGACTTGCACTTGCCGGATATCAAGCGGCTGCTGGCGGCTATAACTGAGGTATTAGTTGAGATGAAGATTGAGATGCCGAGGACTTCGCACCACTCGCGCTAGTGGCACTCGCCCTCACACCACTTCTCCTCGAGCACGCCCCAAAATATCAGTCGTTCCGTTCCCCTCGATATTATGTACTATCGAGGGAGAGTGTGTAGCGTAAAGCTGTTACAAATCGCCGAGCAGTAACCGAAAGAGAATCATGCGCGGGTCGTGGCGAATAAGATGCTGAATCGTGCCAGGTACGGTCGATTCCCGATGTCGTTTTTTAGTCTGCTGGCGCTGCTTTGCCTGGGCCGCTTCTCTTTTTTCCTGGCGGATGAGTTGATACTCATAGGCGGCGTCGGTTAACCAGCGATCGACACCTTGAATGGTCGACATGCCCACGCTAATTTTTCGTTGGATTTGATCATACGTAAGCCCGCCGATGAGCATTTCAGCAATTTGCAGGCGCCGAGCGAGCATGACAATTTCACTCTCGGTTAGCAATCGCTCCAAAAAGAACCGCGCTTGCTTCTTTGTGTTTAGTGTGGCGACAGCTTCGGAGAGCGAATCAAGAAACTGACGGCGTTGAGCGGGTGAGAGGGCGCGATAGTCGTAACGACTCATAGTTCTCTTATTTTTTTCAGTATACCCCACGTTCGGACATCCCTCGATATTACGTAATATCGAGGGAGAGGGGTCGCGGAGATGAGGTGTGCGGGTAAGGGGTGAAGAGTGTGTCGGGAGAAATAAAAAGAGCCGCGCAGTGAGGTTCTGGCGGCTTGGGTTTTCGATTTTTTTCGTCTTCGTTAGAAGTCAAAGTACATGCCATCTTCGGCGACGATGACATCGTCTTCGCGGCCAGCTTTGGTGATGTACTCCCGAACGGCCTCGACACGGCCGGGGAAATCTGGAATGTGTGAGGCGAGCAGGAGCCTGGCATTGGCCCGATCTTTGAGCTCTATAGCTTCCAAGATGTGCAAGTGGCCAGGTGAGCCTAGTCCTGGGGAGCCGGCGTCTAGAATGAGCAGCTCTGCGTCTCGGATCCGAGGGAGGAGTTCTTCAGCCATTTGCAGTGATCCGAAGTCATTTGGGTAAGCAATGACCTTATCTCGCCACGTAATGCGAAAGCCGAGTGATCCTGGCAGATTGTCGTCGTGAACTGTAGGGTATGTGACTATTCTTAGATCGCCGACTCTACTCTCCAAGAATCCGTCTGGGCTGACTTCGGTCACGGAGTACCAGCCCAGGGATTTTCCAAAAAGGTCACGCTTGGCTGGAATATGCCGGGCGATGTCATTTGCCAGACCTTGAACTAAGCCTACCGGGCCAACTATATTTGGGAGCTGTGGCTGGGTGCCTTGCATGGCGCACTGGGTAGCAATGACTTCTAGCCATTCAACCAGGCCTAACGAATGATCGCTGTGATCATGACCAATGTAGATGGCATTGAGCTTGGTGGGGTCAAAGCCGTATTGCCGGAAGCTTAAGAGGCTATGACTGTTGCAGTCGAACAGAGTGAGACTCGTGTTTGTTTCGAGGACGTAGCCAGCTGGTCGACGCTGGCCAAAACTGACGAGTGTACCGGAGCCAAGGACGGTTAGGCGGCAGCGGGGTGCAGATGAGGAGCCGCAGGAGCGCAGGTAACGCGGTAGGGTCGTTCTGCCGGCGTAGCCACAACTTATAGCGTTATACATGAGAGTCTCCAATGGGTAGATTGGAAAGGGCAGGGGTAACCGAACGTGGGGATAATAGGCGGTTGCTGGGCGGCAGTCAACTATTTATACTGCCTGGATGATCAATTTGCCCGATCCGGCGAAAATGTATGAGTACGAGACGAATTTCCATCTGACGCTGGACGTGAGCCGGCTGGGGAAGCTGATTGCCCACTATGAGGCCTATCGCATGGCGCGGGATGTGCCGGGCGCGATTGTGGAGTGCGGCGTGTTTAAGGGCACGTCGCTAGCTCGGTTTGGCATGTTTCGGGAGCTCTTGGATAACTATGCCTCGGCTAAAATTATTGGTTTTGATGTGTTTAGTGATGAGTATCCTAATACCCAATACGAGGAAGACAGGGCCCAGCGTGATTTTTGGCTGCGCACCGCTGGCCCGAGCTCGATTAGCAAAGATCAGCTGGAAGAAGTTTTTCGGCGCCTGGGTTTAAAGAATTACGAATTTGTCGCCGGCGATATCCTGGAGACGCTGCCGAGGTACGTGCGGGAGCATCCGGAACTTAAGGTGTCGTTGCTCAACCTCGATATCGATTTTGTCGAGGCAACAATGTGCTCGCTTGAGCTTTTGTACGACCGCGTGATGCCGGGCGGGGTTATCTTGCTCGATAACTATGCGGCGTATCATGGCGATACGAAAGGCGTTGATAATTTTTTGAAAGGGCGACATATGGAGATCCGGCGGTTTCCGTTCGCAGCCCGGCCTTGTTATATTGTTAAGGAGCATTAACATGGCCGAACAATATTTTTCTGCGGAGGAGCGGGCGGCATTTGACCGAGATGGTTTTGTGATTGTGCGCGGTATGTATACAAATCCAGCTCGGATCCAGGAGTGGGTTGATGAATTAGCCCAGCGCCCGCAGGTGCCCGGCGAGGCTGCGTTCTACTATGAGGATAGTTTGCAGGAGCGAGGCAAGCGGATTTTAAGTAGAATAGAATATTTTGTTGATTACCATGGGGGCTTGAACAGCCTGGTGCGCGGAGAGGAAATGATGGGGCGCTTACAGGAATTACTTGGGGAACCGGCGCTGCTGTTTAAAGAAAAAATTAATTTTAAGCTGCCGGGAGGCGATGGTTTTAAGCTGCACCAGGATAGTCAGGCGGGGTGGGAAGACTTTACGAACTATTTTATTTCGGTACTCGTGACCGTGGATGAGAATACGATCGAAAATGGATGTTTGCAGCTGGCAGCGGGACTGCACAAACGTGGACTTATTGGCGAAGCGTGGAAGCCAATGACTCCAGCTGATTTAGGCGGAGTCGAGCTGAAAGCCTACCCCACCGCCCCGGGTGACGTCGTGTTTTTTGACTCGTATGTGCCGCATGCCTCGGAGCCAAATAATACGAATACGCCGCGCCGCAACTTGTACCTGACGTACAATCGGGCCAGCGAGGGGGATTTTCGGAAAGCGTATTTCGCCGAGAAGCGGAAAAACTACCCGCCCGATAGTGAGCGAGAGCCAGGAAAAGTCTACGCGTTTAGAGTGTAATGAGGGTACCTCCGATAGAGTTTATTGCCGGGCACTCTTTGCAGGCGCAATGCGCCGAATCCGTATTCACCGAACTGAATAAAATTCGCACATGCCGCTGGCGGATTGGTCGTCGATTGCCATACGTTGGTGCGGAAACGGCAGTCTTAATTGATCATACATCGAATCATCCGCAGGTGGTTCGTTCGTGGCGTCGGTACCGACATGTTTTTTTTATGTTGCATGACTTGGGAGATGTGGACGTGTATCAGCGAGAAAAAATGCGGCTGCAGGAGTTTAATGCACTGTTGGTGCCGAATCCTCTCCACGCGGCGCGGGCTCGTGCAGCGCTTGGATCAGGTGAGAACATTATTGAAGTCGGCTGGCCGAAGTTAGATACGGTACCCATGAGCGGTGAACACGCGGCAACGCTGGCTTTGGTTCGCCGCTTACCGCGCGACGTACCAACTATTATGTATGCTCCCAATTGCCCAGGCGAAGAAGAGTGGGACAATTTGTGGGCGGTGCTGAGGAATCTGCCCGTTAATATTATTATTAAGAATGCTACGTATGAAGTAGGGAGCGGTGAAAGCCTACCATTGCATTATGAGCGTATTATCCAAACGATTGACCGGATGGAGTGTGAGGTTCGGCAAAGCAGGAAAGAGAATATTGTAGTGACCCCTCGTGATTTAAACATTTGCGTGCTGTTTCCTTTCGTGTCCATGTTGATATCTGCCAAGAGTTCAGTTTTGGCCGAGTTTGTACCATTTGGGGTAAGCGTAGAAACAGATGTGCCTTGGCCGCCGGAGTTACACAGCGCCCTCATTAGCCGCGACTATACTGATATCGTTTTTATGAAAAAAGAGGAACTGTATGAAGTGTTGTCTGCGCCCGACCGTCTGCGGCGGTTGATTGGGAATCGTATCATTCCTCTCCAACAGCCGGAAGCTGCTTGCCGTTACCCGAACGAGATGATGTTGGCTGGGCAGCGGGCGGCCGAGGTAATTAATAGCTACCTTACGCCTGGCTTACCGCTGGGCCGAGCGTGGCGGCGCGTCTATGCTGCAGCGCGGGTATAACAGTACCGTTTGGGTGAGTCGGCGGCGCAGGCAGCTTAGCCGGCTAGGTTGGGGCCACCATCAAGAGAACGTGCGGCGGAACTACGCTTTTCTGGAGCACTTTGCAGCCGTAGCGCCTATTCCAAAACCGCTGGGAAAAAGAGAGCTGGGGGGTTTTATTTTTACCCGTGAATCATTGTTGCCGGGAGCGGTGCGCACGGCAATGGGCTTTGATTTTGCGCCAGATGCCAGCACAACACTGCTCGCGCTCAGGCCAGTGTACGAACGCGGTTGGATACACGGCGACCTGACGTACCGCAATATGCGCTGGGAGGATGATACGGTCTCACTCTTTGATTTTGAGCGCAGCGGCCCTGGCTGGCCAGAGTTTGATGTGTTGACGTTGTATTACGACTGGCGAACGCACCGGGAGGGGCCGCCAAGCTATGCAACGTTTATGCGCTTGCTGCGGTCTGATTTGAGGAAAGAGGGTCACTTATTGACAATCGTTCAGCCACTCTATGATCTGATCCCGGCGCTGGCAGCACATCGAGATCGGTTGCCGGAAATTGGGAAAGCCTTTGAGCAGCGCGTGCTAGAATTTTTTCAGCATGATAGTGCTGCGCGCGCGACGGATTTTGACTTCGATGAAATTAAAGCTGCTGTACGTCTTTAGCCGCGCTACCCGTGCGGAACAGATGCGCATGATTGCTGGCAGCCGGGCGGCAGATGATTTGTTATATGGGTATCGGGCATTTGATCGGCAACGCTTCCAGGTTGATTTTATCTGTCGCTATCAGGATGAATGGTCGCTGGCTCGGCGACTATGGTTTCCGATCGAGTATGTGATTGCCCGGGTGGTTGGGATGGGCTTTGCGCTTACTACAGTACTTGAGCAGTATCGCCAGTTGCGCGCGGCTGATGCGATCATCTCGACGGTGGATACGGTGGGGTTACCGCTGGCGATGTTGAAAGCGCTCAGGCTCTTGCCCGGCAAACTTATATATATCAGCCAGGGGTTATCGGATCGCCTGGAGGTGGCAGGGGAATCAGTTTGGCGCAGCGGGCTCATACGATTGTATCGCTGGTTTCTGTGGGCAAGCGACGTGATCCTTGTTTTGGGAGAGGGGGCAATTGAGCCGTTGCGACAGCAATTGCACTTACCTGTGGGAAAAATTCAGGCAATTGCCTTTGGGGTGGACAAGGATTTTTGGACCCCAGGAAAAGCCCTACGTGGAGATTACGTGCTGAGCGTTGGCAGCGATGCAGCACGGGATTATGAGACCTTGCTGCAAGCAACTAAGGGAATGCAGGTTAAGATTATTACGCGGCTCCCGGCCAGAAGCAGGCAAGGAGTTACACGTAGTTCCGAGCACACTGATGCAGAGCTGCGTGACTTTTATCGTCAGGCGGCGGTGATAGTTATTCCGCTGAAAGACGTGGCGCAGCCTTCTGGCCAGAGCGCGACAATGCAGGCAATGGCGTGCGGGCGGGCAGTAATTTTAACCCGGACGAGGGGACTGTGGGAGCCCGCAGTGATGCGACACAAGAACAATTGCTACTTGGTTGAGCCGGGCGATGTGGCTGGCTTACGGGCTGGGATCGAATGGCTTATCAACCATCCCCGAGAGGCCAATACCATTGCCGAACGGGCCCGGCAAACGGTAGAAAAGCGCTATAATAGTGTGCAGATCGCCAAAGTTCTCGAGTCTTATGTCTATGCAGCGCTACCACGTTATTAATGCTCTCCTGCGAGCGCGGACGAGGCCAACGTATCTGGAAATCGGCTTAGCAATAGGCGATGCCTGGTTTCGGGTGCGCGCGGCCAACAAAATTGGGGTCGATCCGCGCAACGTTTTCACAGCAGACAAAGTGGTTTGGTACCGTAAGCTGCTGTTTGAAATTAGCCGACTGGCCGGTGCAGAGTTTTTTGCGGTGACCAGCGATGAGTTTTTCTCCCGTTTCGCACCGCGGGTACTTACCCGCCACCCCGTTGATGTGGCCTTTATCGACGGCTGGCATTCCTATGAACAATCGCTCCGGGATGTGCAGCATGCGTTGCTGTACCTTAAGCCGGAGGGGGTTATTGTGCTTCATGATTGTAATCCTCCCTCGGCCATCGCGACGGCCAGGACGCCGGAAGAAGCAATTGCGCAGCAGAGTGGCTGGAACGGGGATGTATGGAAAACGATTGTTTATCTGCGTTCAACTCAGCCTGATCTAGGGGTGAGTGTCTTAGACTGCGACGAAGGGTTGGGAATTATTCACTCTGGCCACCCTGAGCGCCGCCTGCACTTTACTGAAAATGATATTTGGGATATGAGCTACGATGATTTAGCTCGTCATCGACAAGAGTGGCTGAATTTGCAGCCGGCTGAGTTATCTCTATTGCAGGTGATCGGCAAATCTGAGGGTGGCGAGTCGGGCCGCTAGCGTCGTCTTGCCTGCCCACGTCACGGATTGTTTTGGTGTCTGCTTGTCGCTGGCAAGCAGCGCGCTGAACAGTTTTACGTAGGCTTTGGTCATGCGTGCGTCGGAGTTGGCGTAGGTGTGCATGTGGGGCTGATAGTGATGGTAGTTATGCTGTATGGTCTGCAGGGCGGCGGGAAAATCGGCGGTGCCGGTGAAGCCAACGCCGAAGCCCCGGCAATACTCTGGCAAGGCGCCGCTCTGGCGGTAGAGCAGCGGCAAGCCGCACAGCGCCGCTTCGATGTGGTGCATGCCGGCTGGTTCATTGATTGAGGCGGTGATATACACGTGGTGCTGCTTTAGTGCGGCGGCTAGTGCCATACCCGTGAGAGGAGCGTGTAGCGTCGTGTGGCGCAAGCGGTGTTTTACGGGTGGGTTACCAATGTAGGTGAACGCGAGGCGTCCGGCTGAGTCAGCAACGAGCTGATCGAGCTGTTCGTAGACATCCCAGCCCTTGAGGCGATTGCTTGACCAGTGATGCGTGACAATTTTAAGAGGGGAGGTGCCATCCCAGCGCTGGTAGCCGTTCGAGTTAAAGACAGCCTGGTCGGCGCCATTCAGAATCACTGATGAGGTGGTGGTGAGTGCTGTTGTGTCGTTCATAATAAGCTTTCGGAGCCAATCGGAAATAAAAACAGTCTGGGTAGAGAGCTGGGCAGCTGTACGCAGCACGCTATTGAGCAGACGCCAGCGCTTGTTTTTGCGTTCGTCGCATTCGTTGACCCGCAGCACAACCGGAATGTGGTGCTGTGCCTTGTAGCGCAGAGCGGAGCGCATGTCAAACGCGCAGATGTTGAGCCAGGGCCTGGTTTCAGTAACGAGAATAAGATCAATGTGGGGCGAGGTGAGATCAAAGACGACCCGGAAATTATTTCGCTGCAGCGCTTGAACCAGGGCGTGTCCAAATTGGTTGCCGCCACCGTAGGGCCCGCTCTGCAGATTCATGCCGATCGCAATAGTTTTCATGTAGTTGTCAGGTGTGGCTGGTACAATTCGGTCTGGTACCGCTGTGAAATACGTCGCCAGTCAAATGCCGCTGTATCCTGCTGAGCCTGCTGGCGCAATCGCTCGGCGAGCTGGGGATCGCGCAGCAGCCGGGCGGCGTGGGCGGCAAGCGCCTGAGGGTTCTCAATTGGCGCGATGAGTACATTGCGGTTGTGGGTGGCAATGTCGTTCACCATGCCCACGGGTGTCGCCACGAGCGGGACACCGGCTGCCCAGGCTTCCAACAGCTGCAAGGGACCGCCCTCAACGCGGGCGGTGATCAGGTAGAGGTCGAGCGCTTGATATAAGGCTGCTACATCTTCTGTTTGCTGATAGTAGCCAGTGTACGAATAGGGAATATTCCTCGCTTTTAATTGTTCGATGACATAGCCGCGCGCTGGCCCGGAGAGCAGCACATGGACAGGTAGCTGCTGAGCCAGCAGTGCGACCGTTTCAACCAGCGTATCGGGCCCTTTTATTAACTTGGGCTCCAGCCCCTCACCCCAGCCCACACCATCTTTTTGAAATGAGCCGATGACATACGATTTTGGATTAATGTTGTAGCGCCGCCGCATTGCTTCTCGCGGCGATTGTTCGCTGCGGAAAAGGTTTGTATCAACACCCAATGGAATAACATGAATGCGACTCGCCTCGACTCCGGCGGCAATGAGCTGTGTCTGGGTGAGGGTGTTTGTTGTGTGAACGGTTGTTTCGTTTAGAGCCGGGGCCAGTAGGTGCGTCTGCTGATAGGTAGGCGCAAGGTGAAACACAGTGACAATGACGTTGTTGCTGGGGTGAATGTGGTGCCAGCCCTTTGTTGTCATGTACATGTCAATTGAACCGAAGTGCACCAGCTGCCACCGGGATCCGAGCGCGGTGGTACTGAGGTGAACGGGTATTTGAGCGCTGAGGTGTTTTGCCAGCGAGGATCCCACTGTGCGCACGGCCCAGTTTTCTTTGTCTACGACATAGATAAGTTTGGCGGTGCGGCCGCCTGTACGGTTGGAAATAACACCGGTGAGCAGCGCCAGGTACGCGGAGAAGCTCATGGTTGCACTAAAAGAGGGCGTAGATGAACGGCGCCAAGGCGGAGGTCTGTGCGAATACCAGGACAAAGCCCAGGGCAATTAAGACGATGACGATCGGCAGCAGCCACCACTTTTTCTGTGTTTTGATAAACTCCCAAAATTCAACCAGGATTGATAGCTTAGACATCGTAGTCTTAAGTGTGGCCGATGCTATCCTGTCTGGCAAACCTGGCAGGCCTGTACTAAAGTGAAGCGTACTATGCGGACTGTCTCTGTTATATTGCCAGCATTTAATGAGCAGATTGCCTTGCCATTGGTTCTCTCCCAGCTTGATCACCAACTGGCAGGGATCGTTCCTGAATTTGAAGTCATTGTGGTGGACGACGGTTCGACTGATAAGACCGCGCGGTGGATCAAGCAATTACAGACTTATTACCCCTGGCTTCGGCTGATCCGCCATGAGAAAAACCGTGGATATGGCGAAGCGCTCCGGAGCGGTTTTATGGCAGCCAAGCACGAGTGGGTGTTGCTGATGGATTCGGATGGGCAATTTGATATCGCTGACCTCGAGCGGTTGTTGCCGTATGTTGAGACGCATGAGCTGATACTTGGTTATCGTGAGCGTCGAGCCGATGGCTTTGCCAGAGATTTTCTGACCGGCGGGTATATGGTCCTGATTCGCGTGTTGTTTGGTTTAGACGTGCGGGATGTGGGTTGCGGTTTTAAATTGTTTACGCGTCGTTCTTGGGAACTCGTGCAACCGATTCGGTCACGGGATCATAAGATTTTCACCGTGGAGTGGCTGTGGAAGGCAGAGCAGCGCGGCGTACGCATCATGAATGTTGCTGTGCGTCATTTGCCAAGGCGTGGCGGTCAGCCCACTGGCGCCCGGGTCGATGTTTTATGGCAGATGGTACGGGAGTTGATTCGGCTGCGGTTGCATGCTCGGCGCATTTAGACAGGTAAGGACGCAGACGATCCTCGTGGCAGCGCTCGTTATATGCGGCGGTGCGGGGACGTTGCTGTGGCTGGCCACCGCTGCTCCGCTGTACCAGCTTGATCAGGAATCGACCACGCCGCGCCGTACGTTGAATATTATCGATGCAAGGCGCGGTGTTGGCCAGCGTTTTATCGTAGGCGAGCGCCTCCCGCGTTTTCTTCTTGTCCGTGTAATTCCTGACAGCGCTCCAGCTACTCTGCGTGTGACTACTCATCTGCGCGACGCAGCGGGCGTCGTGACAGAGACAACGCATTCGCTGACCGATTTACTGACCGGTTTTCCTGCCGAGGGTGCAATACAACAGCATGAGCCGTTTCGAGGAGGGGAGAGGTTGGTTATTCCGCTGCCGCCAATGCCGCCCGGTTCCGCGATCGTGACGATAACCGCCACCGAGGCTGGATTGTTGCTGCCGTATGAGATAGATTCGACCAGCTATCCCTCAGGTACGCGTCTGGTAGGGGGACGCGAAGTTCCCGGGGACCTTGGATTTGTTCTTATCAGCGAACTAAATTCTACTGAAAGAGTAAGCCACTACCTCTGGCACCGTCTGGGTATCTATTACCTTGTAATCATCGTGGCTGCCGCGGCGCTGTGCGCTCTCGCTGTCAGGCTGATCAGCAACCTGCGCGCTGGCCGTCCGCTTGTAGTTGGCATCCACACGGCGCTGCTCTTGCTCTTGGCGCTTATCTATACCCTGCCACTGTATCTAGAGAATCAACTGTGGGGGGTGTGGGATTGGCCGGAAGCAGCTGCTCACTACAGCTCCGCGCGGTATAGCCTTGCGGCCGGGCAATTCCCGCTGTGGAATCCTTACTTTTGCGGCGGTAATCCATTGTGGGGTAACCCGCAAGCGTATTGGCCCTCGCTCACGTTTCTTCTGACGCTCCCCTTTGGAGACATTGTGGGGACAAAACTGGCGATAACAGCCCATATTTTCCTCGGCTTGCTCGGTATGTCATACCTGGCCCGTACGTTTGGCTTGCGAGGCGGGGCTGCCCTGCTGGCGGCGGTCAGTTACACCTGCGGCGGTTTCCTGGCCGCTAAAATTGGCGCGGGTCAGATGAACATGCTCACGATTGTGTGGATACCGTGGGTACTCTACTTCTTTCAGCGTAGTATTCAACAACCGTGGTACGTAGTTCCTGCTGCTCTTGTCTACCTGTTTATTGTCATGGAAGGAATGGTGTACATGGCGGTAGCCGGAGCACTCGCTGTGCTTATTCTGACCATTGCTCAGGTAGTACTTTCGGTGGCGCCTGCCCGCACGATGCGTGCATTGGCGCTTTTTATAACGATTTCGGCAACCATTGGGGCGGTGAAATTATTACCTACCTGGCAGTTTTTAGCGGGGCTGACGGGGGACTTGGGCCAGACAGAGGGAATTCCGCCGGCCCGGCTGTGGGAGGTCGTAACGACCCGTACGGCAACGTTGTGGTATCACCAGCCCTGGATGCGGGCTCCGTGGCACGAGTACAGCGCGTATCTTGGTTTTGCGGTACCGCCGCTCGCCGCACTTGGCCTGGTGGTTGCCATTCGCCGGCGACAAAAACCTTTGCTCGCGCTCGCCGCGGTGGGCGTGGCGGGCTTACTGCTGGCCATTGCTCTGTCGGTCTTTAATCCTCTGGAATACCTGCCCGTTATCCACCGGCTTCGGAATCCGGGCCGCTACCTCATCCTTTTCCTCCTTGCCGCGGCCATCTTTGCCGGGTTTGCCGCCCAAGCACTCGCCCGCTGCATGCCACGAGCGGTTCGCCAACCGCTGCTGGTGCTGAGCGGGCTCCTCATTTTTTTAGACTTATCCGGCAGCGCGAAGCCGGCTTTTCGCGAGGTATTCAGTGTGCTGCCTACGGTACTGGCCAGGCAGTCGGAGTTTCAACAGGAAAATCATAATTCCGGCACGGCCTACCATGTTGTTACTGCTGGCTTGGGTGCAAAAGCCTACTGCCCAGCCAACCTTGGCATTTATCAGAGCACTGCACGCATCCAGGCACAATCTGATGGCGACTATCGCGGCGAGGTTTATGCAGCCGGACAGTCCGAGGTGAGCCTGGAGAGCTTCACACCGAACAAGTTACTCGTGAGGGTGGGTCGTGTGCCGTACAACGATACGCTGTACATCAACCAAAAGTACACACCCGGCTGGCGCCGTGGTTGGCAAGAGGCCCGGGAGGATCAGGGCCGAATCGCTTTTCGACTCCGGAGCGAAGACGCTGGCAGACGCCTGACGCTTTACTTTTTACCCACTTCGTTTGTTGTCGGCGCGGCTGTATCGGCCGTTGCGTGTCTCGCTCTCCTCGCCTTTTGGGTTCGTTACTTGCGCGCAGCGGCGCGGAGGAATTCTTCTTCAAGGGGGGATGGCGGATAGACGTGGCCTTTGCGGTCGTATTGGTTCTTGAGCTTAAAAAACAGCCCAAAAATATCGTTATCGAGGACTTGTAAAATCGTAATGTCGGGCTGGGTGAATTTTGCTCGCTCCTGAAACAGCCCTACCTCATCGGTAATCGTGTAGCCGGCGACGCCGGCGTTAAGCACTTCGCGGTCCGGATTGAGGCGCTCCAGTTGAGCGGGATACGTATCCGCGTTGGGCAGATAGGGCCCGAACGTGTACGAATCGCCGAGGATCAGAATACGCTGCTTGCTCTTGGGGAACGAAACGTCGGCGGTGTTCCGCAAACCCTGGCTATTCGTGATGAGGCGATACGGCAGATCGGGGTGATCATAGCGGATCTCATCACGGCCTGGCGGCTGGTCGCCAAATAGCACGGGTCGTTCGGTAAACATGTGCTGTGCGCGAACATCGTTGTGCTTATTCAGGTATTCGCTCAACGCTTCAGCGACTACCTGATTGCCAAAACGAGAAATGTGGCCGTTGGTCGGCAGGAGATAAACCGTTTGCTTGGGGTGGCGGAACAACTGATCAGTTAGATCAATAAAATCGATTTGATATTTTTCGGCGAGGTGTTTGTAGAATACGCGCAGCTCAACTGACTCGTTATCGGGACTTGAATTGTCTTGCGGGATGTAGAGTATAATAAGTTTCGAGTTGATTACGTTTGTTTCTGCAGCCAGCGCCTGAAAGCGCTCCTCATATTGCTCATAGAGATTGTTGCGCAGCGGGGCGCCGAGCGGCGAAAAAAGCGCGTGGCGCAACTCGCCAAGTGAGGCAGTATCCTCGCGGCCCGCCTGGCGGAGCAACACTGAGCGTTTGGCGGTCTTGAAAGCGGCAACGATGGCGAGCGGCTCACGGTGAACGATGTGAAAGTGGATAACGCGCAGCCCAACCTCGACAAGTAGGGTAAGTACGAGCAAGGGGACAAGTGCGAACGTGATCGTTTTGAGCGGTGCGCGTGGCGCGGGAGGGTCAGAATTGTCGTTCATAGTTGCCGTCTTTTTTCTCTCGAGGTTGCCAGTAGGTGGGCGCTGCGGTATCGATGTTGGTTGACAGGAATTTCTTGCGAGCGATTTTGGCTAAGATTCCAATAGGCATCACGATTACATAGTACACGATGGCGAGTATCAGCCGACTCATGATCTCTCCCAGTAGGCGGGCTACGCCCATCCAGGCCCGGTAAACGGGTTGCAGAGCAGCAGGGGCCAGCAGGCCAGTGAGAAATAGCACCACGCCAGCTAAGAGTAGTAGCCAGCCGAGCGAGCGCTCTCGCCAGAGCAGCAGCGTTCCCAGCAGGCAGAATGCTATTCCCACTGTATGGCTAAATTGTGTTACTTCATCCTTAGGCATATTTTGCTAGTCGGGTGCGAATTTTTCCTGTCGTGCCTGCGAAATAGCCCTGGCAGGCTGCTGGTGCTTTGACAGAAGAAAATTATTCAAGGCGAGGTAATCCATGTCTGTTCGCAAGAAACAGCGATACGCGTCCTCTGGTGTGCAGACAATCGGCTCTCCGCGAACATTGAATGAGGTATTGATGAGGACCGGACAGCCTGTTTTATGCGCGAACGCCGACAGCAGCTGGTGAAAGCGAGGGTTTACATCGCGGTTGACGGTTTGAACACGGGCGGAGTAGTCGAGGTGCGTCACGGCCGGGATCGACGAGCGAATTTCATTGACCTTATTCACGCCGCTCGTCGCACGAATGGGTTGCCGGCGATGGCTGGCCCTGACAGGTGCGACCAAAAGCATATACGGGCTGGGCCGATCCAGATCGAACCACTGATGCGTATCCTCCTCCCGTACGGCTGGCGCGAAAGGCCGAAAGCTTTCCCGGAATTTTATTTTCAGGTTTAACTGCCGCTGCATGGTCTTGGAGCGGGCGTCGGCTAGGATCGAGCGGTTGCCGAGGGCACGGGGGCCATACTCCATACGGCCCTGGAACCAGCCAACGACTTGTTCGGTGGCGAGGAGATCGGCTACGGTTTCAATGAGCTCTTTTTCCGGCAGCTCGCGGTGGGGAATATTGTTTGCCTGGAGAAACTGGCGAATTTCTGAGTCAGTATAACAGGGCCCGAGGAGCGAGCCTGCTTGAGCATCTGGTTTTTGTGGCTGACGGGGTTTGTTGAGCTGCTGATGCCAGGCAAGCAGCGCGGCACCGAGGGCGCCGCCAGCGTCGCCAGAGGCGGGCTGAATCCACAAGTCCTTGAAAGATGTGTGCTCCAGAATTTTGCTATTGGCGACACAGTTCAGCGCGACGCCGCCAGCCAGGCATAGATATTTTTCTCCGGTGCGCTGGTGAATCGTTCGCGCCATTTTGATCATTATTTCTTCGGTAACAACCTGGATAGACCGGGCGAGATCAAGGTGTTGCTGACTGAGCTCATCGTCGCTCCGGCGCGGGGGACCGCCGAAGAGCTGGTCGAAACGACGATTCGTCATCGTGAGGCCAGCCAGGTAGTTGAAGTACTTTAGGTTGAGGCGGAACGATCCGTCGGCCTTGATATCGATCAAATTTTCTTTGATCCGATTAGCGTAGGTTGGCTGGCCGTACGGGGCGAGTCCCATGACCTTGTATTCACCAGAGTTCACCTTGAAGCCCAGATAATAGGTGAATGCTGAGTAAAGCAGGCCGAGGGAATGTGGAAAGCGAATTTCAGCGAGGAGCTTCATGTTGCTGCCGCGACCTTGGCCGTAGCTTGTTGTCGTCCACTCGCCGACGCCGTCGACCGTAAGGATGGCGGCTTGTTCAAACGGAGAGGGGAAAAAGGCGGAGGCGGCGTGGGAAGCGTGGTGCTCTGGGAAAAGAATGGTTCCTGTGTATTGCAGGTGCTGGTTGATAGTATCCTTGATCCATAATTTCTCTTTGATCCACACCGGCATGGCGGCCAGGAATGATTGGATGCCGCGTGGCGCGAATTCTAGGTATGTACTCAGCAGCCGCTCGAACTTAAGCAGCGGCTTGTCGTAAAAAGCGACGATGTCTATGTCATTGATCGTCAGGTTTTTCTCCTTGAGGCAATAAGCAGCAGCCTTGCTTGGAAAGCGGGCGTCGTGCTTGAGGCGAGTGAACCGCTCTTCCTGAGCTGCGGCGATGATTTGGCCATCTTGGACGAGGCAGGCGGCGCTATCGTGGTAGTACGCGGAAATTCCCAGGATGTTCATGCGGCTGTGGCCACGCAGTACATTTCGCCGAAGCGAACGTGCAGGTGCTTGATTGTATATCCAGCATTGGCGAGTTCCTGACGAAATATTGCCTCGGTGTATTCAATCCGATGGGTTGGGTCGAGGCGATAATCGAGCCCTAGTTCCTGCTTGAGGAGCGGCAGCCAATCCCGGTCGAGCATGGGCACGCGGAGCAGCAATTTTGGGGCCAGTGCTTTTATCTTTTGCAGGAGACCAACGCGATTATCGATGTGCTCCAGGACATTGCTCATAATAATAACCGAGAACGATTGGTTAAACTGGTGCGTTACCGCGTCCCCAACGAGGAATGTAAGATTAGCAGCCTGGTAACGGCGCCGAGCTTCAGCGATGCTGGCTTCGTCGAAATCGATGCCGGTGACGGAGGCCGCAACCTGGGCCGCGTCGAACGCGACGTCGCCATAGCCGCAGCCAATGTCCAGCACGTGATCGGCGGAGTTAAGGTTATTAATAAAAAATTCGTGATACTTGGTTAAACGATGCTTTGGGTGCATACCGTTTTCGACGGCGAACGTTGAAATCCAGCGCTCAAAAAATGACTGGACGCGGAGCAGCTCTTTTAATATTGGCACTCGCCAAGATGAGGCCAGCAGCCGGCGAACGATTGTATCGAGGATCGAGCGATACATAGCACTTAGTCTGGGCGACGCTGCATGACGAGCAGCATAATATGCCCGGCCAAGGGGGCCGCCAGCTCCGTAATAGCTGCGCCGGTGACCCGCGCCAGCTTGCCACGCGAACGCAACAGTTTTTGCAAGGCTGGCCGCGCCAGCGGGACTTCAGTACTTATTCCTTTGAGGCCGTCGACCGCTTGCTGATGCCGCAGCTGAAACCCTAATTTTTCGAGGTCGTGGCGCACGTGGAGGTAGTTCAGGATAAACTGGTAAAAATCACTGGGTTCTTTTTGGGGTTGGCTGGCTTTCGTGTAGGCGCGTAATTTTATTTTCAATTTGCGCAGGGGGTTTAAGTAGGGAAACGTCATAAACAGATACCCACCGGGCGCAATGACGCGCCTGGCCTCAGTCAGTATTTCTTGGTAGCCATTAAAAAAGTGCTCGATGACGCCGAGGGACCAATACGCTGAAAAATAGTTATCAGGAAACGGTAGTTTGCGTACATCGGCCACTGACAGTTGTAAAGCCGGGAATGCTTGTTCGGCTTGAGTGATCGTCTGCTGCGCAAAATCGATGCCATAGGCATCGTAGCCCTCTCGCTGGTGGCTAAGGACGACTGCCCCGCGCCCGCAGCCGGCGTCCAGCATGCGCACGTGTGGACCGGGCGGCACAAAACGCTTGGTTAAACCTACGTAAAATGTATTGCGGCTTTCTTCTTCGATTTGCTGACGCATATCGTCTACTTGCCACAACGAGTCCCAAAAGAGAGCCGTGGGAGCCTGCTGCCGCATCACTAAGCGGCCGCTGCGAGCGTCGTACTGGGTAGTCATGCTGCTACGATGGTAGTATGGAGGTATGAGCATGGGCAAGCCGCTGGTTACGGTACTACTGGCAACGCGGAATGGAGAGCGGTTGATTGCCCAGGCGGTTGCCAGTGTGTTGAAGCAGAGCTATGAGCATTTTGAGTTAGTTATCATTGATGACGCATCGACCGATACAACAGCTCAGGTTGTTGCTGGAATTAAAGATCGGCGAATTCGATTCCTGCATAACGACCAGCCGCTGGGGCTAACGCGCTCACTCAACCGGGGGCTGGTGGCGGCACGCGGCGAATTTATCGCCCGGATCGATGATGATGATATTTGGGTGGGCAACGAAAAATTGACCAAGCAGGTCGATTTTCTCCTCGCACACCCGCGTGTTGGTTTGGTGGGGACACAAAATGTTGTGGTGAGCAGCACGGGCTGGGGATTGTACTGGTGGCGTGTGCCGACCCACGACGCGGGAATTCGGCAGACGCTGCTGCGGCGTAACCATTTTGTTCATTCAGGTGTGATGATCCGGCGTGCGGCGCTGCGCGAAGTAGGGCCCTATGGGCCGAATATTCGCTACGCGCAGGACTACGAGCTCTGGCTGCGCATTGGCAAGCGCTGGCAGTTGGCGAACCTGCCGGATGTATACGTTAAGCAACGGCTCAACCAGGGCGGGGTGACCAGCCGTAACCGGTGGACGCAGTTTATTTCTTTTCTGAAAACGGCGTGGTTGTATCGGCACGATTACCCAGGCTTCTGGCGCAGCGTGCCGGTGTATCTGCGGGAGGCGGCTTTAAATCTGCTGCCGCGGCGGTTTTTCCATCGCTTTGGCGTCTGGCTGCGCCCCTGGCGCATCACCGGCAGCACCCACTGAAGTAAGAAAATTTTCTCCGAGTGTTAACGCACCCCCTCGATATTACGTAATATCGAGGGGAAAGAGAATCTTTGCTTGGATTGACCTCAGCTGGAGATCAGTTCAAGAAAGGTGGCGAATTTGGATGTTCCGGTATCGCCTTTGTGCTAATGCACACCGGGTTTTTCACATCGAAGCTTGCCGTTAGGAAGTGAATAGAGTTGGGAATTGCCGTTTCAACATGCCTTGTGTCATTTGAAGAGCAGCAAGACCTTGGCACAACGCATCCAGACTTGCCTGGTGTGCAAGCGGTATATGTGCTCCACAGGCTTCCAATTCTTGTCTGACCAACTTAACACGCTCTTCAAAATCACTAATACGACCTTGAAGGTCCTCCATGAATAAGCCCAACTTTTCAATTACTTCATTCTCTGTGAACTGTAGCATTTTCGAGGTGCCTTTCTTTGTGGCCTGCCGCTTATCCAGCAAGATGCTGAATCTACGGCCTGCTTGGTTGTAATGTGCAGGCTGCAATAATATATCATCTTTAAACTTCTGTCA